>LFCJ01000080.1_pt1 | contig 50369 bp, 46 predicted proteins | sample 643141 | NCBI WGS metagenome assembly LFCJ01 (sample SAMN03766243, study PRJNA286221) | soda lake metagenome | biome: soda lake; feature: Kulunda steppe; material: water; isolation source: sample B1-Br-g2 brine of Lake Bitter-1 | place: Russia: Kulunda steppe | collected 2010-07
GCCTGATGAAACTCAGGTTGATCTTCATTTCTTGCTTTTACTGTTTGCATTATCTCTTCTACATACCCACTCACAAATAACACTCCCCTATTAATAGTTTAGGACTTTCGGCTAAAATTTTTCGCTGCAGATTAATTTTTATCCACGTATTATATTTATGCTCACTCCCAAAGAGTTGATAGTTTACAGTTTACAGTTGACAGTTAACAGTTAAGTTCAAAAGCATAAAGTTCTTGACTTTGACCTATGCTCTTACTGATTCCTGATTCCTTGTTCCTTTACCTTTAGCCGAATATCCTCTAAATCAATGCTACTTAATTAAGTTTACAGTTTTTATTTATTTTTCTCTATTTTTATAATATAAAATTTAATTTCAAATTACAAGTCTTTTTTCAAATTATCCAAATTGATTTCATATTAAAAAAAGAGCTTAACTGCTAGCAGTTAAGCTCTTAAAAGTAATTATCTTATTTTTTTTATTGCAAAAAATCTTTTACTAACATAGTCTGAGTTCGTTTAGGGCCAACAGAAACAACCCCAATATCGACTCCACTCAACTCAGAAATAGCTGTTAAATATTTTTTAGCATTAGTTGGTAAATCATCATATTCTCTAACGCCAGTCGTATCTTCTTGCCAACCAGGAAAAGTTTCATAGACTGGCTCACATTTAGCTAACTTATCTGAATCAGTAGGAAACTCTGTTATAGTCTCTCCTTCATACTCATAAGCAGTACATACCTTAATCTCCTCTAACTCATCTAAAACATCAATTTTAGTAATAGCTAACTCTGTCAAGCCATTTACGCGAGCCGAATAATTTAAAATAACAGTATCTAGCCAACCACAACGACGTGGGCGACCAGTAGTAGTCCCAAACTCTCCACCTTTATCTTGTAGATACTTGCCTTTTTCTCCAGTTAATTCAGTGACAAAAGGACCACCACCAACTCGAGTCGTATAGGCTTTGACCACACCTAAAATCTGATCAATCTTCGTTGGCCCAACACCTACACCACTACAGACTCCTCCCGAAATTGGGTTAGAAGAAGTAACATAAGGATAAGTACCATGATCGATATCTAGTAAAGTTCCTTGAGCACCTTCAAATAAAACAGCATCTTGATTATCAATACCTTGATTAACTAACTGAGCAGTATTGACAACAAAAGGTTTAATCTTTTCAGCATACTCTAAATAATCAGCAATTATCTCTTCAGCCGAAAAAGTCTCTGCACCATAAACCTCTTTTAAGATTTTATTCTTAAATTCAACAACCTCACCTACTTTTGCTTTAAAATACTCTGGATTAAATAAGTCCTCAACTCTAACTCCACAACGAGCTATCTTATCCATATATACCGGGCCAATACCGCGACCAGTAGTACCAATCTTATCATTGCCTTTTCTACTTTCTTCAACTTGATCTAACTTACAGTGATAAGGCATAATCAAATGGGCCTTTTTACTAATACATAAATTACTCACATCTATTCCTTCATCTTCTAAATAACTAATCTCTTTCAATAAGACTTTAGGATCAATTACTACACCATTGCCAATCACAGACTTTTTATCACTATACAAAATTCCTGATGGAATCAAATGTAGTTTGTATGTTTCATCTTCAACAACTACTGTATGTCCTGCATTATTACCACCTTGATAACGAGCAATAATATCAGCTCTTTCTGCTAACATATCAGTTATCTTTCCTTTACCTTCATCTCCCCATTGAGTTCCCACTACAACTAAAGTTGGCATCTTATAATAAGCCTCCTTAAATAAATTTTACTCCAAATTTAACCTAGTATAAATAGTATCTAAATTTCTTAAATGATAAGAATAATCAAAAATCTGTTCAATCTCTTCTTTATTTAAATACTCTCTTAACTGCTCATCTGCTAATAATAAATTTTTAAATTCTTGCTTTTCATCCCAGGCTTGCATAGCATTACGCTGCACAATCTCATAAGCGTCATCTCTTAATAAACCTTTATCTACTAGCTCTAGCATAACCTTTTGTGAAAAGATTAAACCTCTAGTCTTATTTAGATTATCTTTCATATTATCAGCATGAACCCTTAAATTATCTGCTACAGCTCTAAATTTCTCTAGCATATAATAGACTAATATACTACTATCTGGTAGCACAATTCGCTCCGGCGAAGAATGGGTTAAATCTCTTTCATGCCAGAGATTTACATTATCAAAACCAGTCTGTACATTAGACTTTACAACTCGTGATAACCCTGAAATCCGTTCACAAACAATCGGATTCTTCTTATGTGGCATAGCAGAAGAACCCTTTTGACCACTAGTAAATAACTCTTCCACCTCTAAAATATCAGTTCGTTGTAAATTCCTAATTTCAGTAGCGAATTTATCCAGCGAGCTAGCAATAATACCCATTGTAGCCAAATAATCAGCATGACGATCTCGCTGCAGAATCTGTGATGAAATTGCAGCAGCTTTAATTCCTAAACTCTGACAAGCGATCTCTTCTACCTTAGGATTAATATTAGCAAAAGTTCCTACAGCACCAGAAATTTTACCAACACTTACTTGCTCTAATAAATTTTCAGTCCGCTTGATGCTACGATTAATCTCTGAAAACCAATTAGCAAACTTTAACCCTAAAGTAACTGGCTCAGCATGAACTCCATGCGTTCGCCCAATCATTATCTGCTTTTTGTATTTTATAGCCTGTTTCTTTAAAATACCTTTTAACTTTTTTAAACTAGACAGAATTAATTCAACAGCCTCTTTCATCTGTAAAGCACGAGCAGTATCTTTAATATCCGAAGAAGTTAAGCCTAAATGAATATATTTTGACTCCTCTCCTAAACTCTCTGAAACTGCCGTTAAAAAGGCTAATATATCATGACGAGTCTCTCTTTCAATCTCTTTAATTCTTGCAACTGTAAATGAAGCATTCTTTTTAATCTTTTCTAATGCACTTTGAGGAATTTCTCCCTCTTTAGCTAAAGCCTCACAGACAGCAATCTCTATCTCAAGCCATTTATCAAACTTATTCTCTTCACTCCAAATCTCTTCAATCTCAGGTAACGAATAGCGTGAAATCATTTTTTTCCTCCTAACATTACATTCTCAGACAACACTAATATAATAGCAAAACAGAGGCAAAATGTCAATCATTAATCGAATTTTATATTTATTTTAATAATTAATATTCGCTTATTTTACCCCTTTAATAAGCTAAAGTAATAAAGCAAGCGAACACTATATAACTTTTATTAGCTATTGCTATTTAGGTAAATGACAAATAAATTCTGTACCATAATCTTTTTCACTAATCACTTCTATCTCACCATTAACTTCTTCTATTAGTGATTTAATAATATGCAAACCAAAACCTCTATCCTCAACTTTATTCTCTTTTGATGAAAAGCCAGCTATAAAGATTAGCCTCTTCTTCTCATCTGAAATATAAGAGCCTTGATTATAGACAGAAAGAATATATCTATCAGTTTTATTTATTCCTTTAACTATAATTTCTGCTTCTTCTCCATCATGACTCTCAGCTGCTTCAATTGCATTATCAACAAGATTTGTTAAAATCTTAAATAAATTCTTTAAGTTTAGATTAATATCTGCAAAACCTGCTTCAAAATCATAGCTAAGATCTAAACCTCTACCTTTAGCTATAGCTATTTTATAATTTAATATAGAATCAAAAATAGAACCATCTTTAGCTAATTTCATATTATCCATATTATGTATATCCTTACTTAAAGATTTAACATATTCTTCAGCCTTTCGATATTTATGCAACTGTAGCATTCCATAGATTGTCTGTAAATGATTAGAAAAATCATGCTTTTTACTTCTTAATTTTTTAACTAATACTCTATTCTCCTCTAATTTTATACTTTTATTATTTAGCTGCATCTTACTTTTAGCTAATTCATATAACTCTTTAATAAAGATAATTGCTAAAAATGATAAAATAATCGCAAAAAATAAAAGAGTAAAAAAGAACTCTGGATTACAGCTATTTATTAAATTTAAATAACTACTTAAAATAATTGCTAATGTGAAAAAAGACTGTATTAATAATATAGCTATAATATATTTTACTTTTGAGTTTTTTAAAATATATCTTTTATTCAATTCTATCCCCCCCATTATAGATTAGTGAATCTTAAAAGTAATACCTTTACAAAATTCCCCTCCATATATTACCATATCAAATTTTAGTCCTTTATCCAAGGATTATTTTAAATTTTTTTTACTCTTATATACATAATTTATAGATAATATGTCAAAACCCTTTTATTTTATGAAAACATTTGCACATATTTCTTAAAAAAAAGAGTAGCTTAAAAATAGCTACCCTTCTCGCTTAGATAAATCAACAAATTTTGTGTATTCTTTTTGAAAAGCTAATTCAGTAACCCCAACTGGTCCGTTACGTTGCTTGCCAATAATTACTTCTGTAATACCTTTTTTCTCAGTATCAGGATTATAATATTCATCCCGATAAATAAATGCTACTACATCAGCATCCTGCTCAATAGAACCACTAGAGCGCAAATCACTTAATTGTGGTCGTTTATCATTTCTTTGCTCAACAGCACGGCTTAGTTGAGATAGTGAAACAACAGGTACATTTAACTCTCGGGCCAACCCCTTTAAAGAACGTGATATTTTAGAAACCTCTTGCTGTCTACTTTCTGTACTACCACTACCTTGCATCAACTGCAAATAATCAATTAAGATTATATCAAGACCATGTTCAGCCTGAATACGTCTTGCTTTAGCTCTCATTTCCATCGCAGTAATACCAGGCGTATCATCGATAAAGACATTAGCCTCACCTAAACGACCAGCAGCATGAGAAATTCGTTTCCAATCTTGCTCATTTAGCTTACCAGTTCTTAATTTATGACTATTAACCTGAGCTTCAGAACATAACATCCGCTGTACTAATTGTGATTTAGACATCTCTAAAGAAAAAATCCCCACTGATAAATCTTCTTCGACTGATATATATTGAGCCATATTTAAAGCAAGAGCAGTCTTTCCCATACTCGGTCGTGCAGCAATAATTACTAAATCAGCCTCTTGAAAACCAGAAGTCATCTTATCTAAATCCTTAAATCCAGTTGGAACACCAGTGACTTCACTTTGCTGATTATACATCTTTTCAATATTATCAAAAGTATCCATTAAAATATCTTTAATCTTATCAAAACCTTGTGCTGCCCTCTTTTGAGAAATATTAAAAATTAACTGCTCAGCCTTATCTAAAATTATATCTAATTCTTCCTCCTCTTGATAACCAAGTTGAGAGATCTGATTGGCAGATTTTAACAACCCCCGCAGAATTGATTTTTCTTCTACAATCTTAGCATAATGCTCAACATTAGCAGCAGTTGGAACACTATTTACTAAATTGGTCAAATAAGAAGCGCCGCCAATTGTTTCTAATTGGCCACGCTCTCTTAATATCTCAGCTACAGTTACTAAATCTACTGGTTCTCCTTTTTCAAACAAAAGATGAATTACTTCTAAAATCATTGCATGAGCTTGCTTATAAAAATCCCCTGGTTTTAAAATCTCTACCACTTTAGCTATTGCATCTCGCTCAAGCAACATAGAACCTAAAGTTGATTTTTCTGCATCAAGATTATGGGGAGGTATTTTATCTATATCATCCATACTTAATCCTCCTTATTATCAATCAACCTTGCTAAAACTTCTTCAACATTTTTCACGCTATTTATCTTAACATTTTTTTCATTAATCACTAACTCATTCTCCTCTGGTAGCAAAATCTCTGTAATACCATTTTGATAAGCTCCATATATTTTTTCCACTATTCCTCCTACAGGTTTAATTAAGCCAGCTAAGGAAATCTCACCAGTTATTGCTATATCTTGACGAATAGGAACTTCTTTAATAGCACTATAGATAGCAGATAAAATTGCAATTCCTGCCGAAGGTCCATCTACCTTAGCGCCTCCTACAATATTGACATGAATATCATAATCATCGGGATTAAAAGCAAATATTTTTTTCATAGCAGTAACAGCATTAAAAATAGAATCACGTACCATATCACCAGCAGCTTCATTAATTCTAATCTTACCTTTTTTAGGCTCAGTCTTAAAAGCACAGGCTTCAATTTCTAAAATACTACCCAAATAATTATTAACTCCTAAGCCTAAGCTCTTACCAATCATTGCTTGTCCAGACTTCTTTTTAGCAGTTGGAACTAATCGATTACGCTTAATTACTTCTAATACCTCAGATTTTTCAATCTTAGCTTTACTTTGATATAAAGCTAGACTATAAGACTCTACTAAAATATTAATTGCCTTTCTACCTTGTAAGGTATACTGAGAAATTAAATCAATTGCAGCCTTAGTAACTTCAAATTCAATCTTTTTAGCAGCAGTCTTGACAATTTTTTTAATATCTTCTGTAGTTAAAGGATTAAAAAATATACTACTAGTTCTAGAACGCAAAGCAGAAGTTATATCATGGGGCTGTTTAGTTGTGGCACCGACTAAAATAAAATCAGCCGGAGCACCATCATTAAATAATTTTTTAATATACTCAGGTGCATCATCAAGTTGCTGATCATAATAAGAGGAGTTAAACTCTACTCTTTTATCCTCTAAAACCTTTAGTAACTTATTTTGCAACATAGGATCTAACTCACCTATTTCGTCAATAAATAAAATTCCTCCATGTGCTTCAGTTACTAAACCGGTTTTAGGTTCAGGAATACTCTTTTTAGCTAATTCTCCTCTAGCACCTTGATAAATTGGATCATGAACCGAGCCTAATAAAGGATTAGTAGCTTCTCTAGCATCCCAACGTAAAGTAGTAGCATCCACCTCAACAAATTCAGCCTTCTTTTGAAAAGGAGTATGTCTCATCTTTTTTGCTTCTTCTAAAGCCAGACGTGCTGCAGTTGTCTTACCTACTCCTGGTGGACCATAAATAATAATATGCTGTGGATAGGGCGAAGCTAGTTTAGATAATAATGTTTCAATTCCTTTTTCTTGCCCAATAACTTCATTTAACTTTTTAGGACGAAAAAAATTAGCTAATGAGGCATTAAGTCCTCTTGCTTCTAAAGCCTCTAATTCAATATATTTTTTTAGCATGCCAGGACTTTCTACCTCTTCTTCACTCTCTTCAGCTACAATCTCTTTTTTTATCTCTTTAATATATTCCTCTTGCTTATTAGCCAATCTCTTTTTAACTCGTGCTTCCATTTTCTGTTGGAAAAATTTACGAGACATCTTCTCAACTAATTTATCTTCTAACTTTTCGAGTAATTCATACTTTTCACTAAAAGATTCTGGGAAATTTTCATCAACTGGATTAGATAAAATTATTTTCTTTAATGCCTTTAATTTAGACTCATAATCATTGGATTCTAGTTCATCTAATGCATCAAATTTTCCTGCCTTTAATACTAGATTTTCTGCTCCATATAATTGCTTTAATAAATCAAAAAGAGAAGCAATTTTATTTTTCAACTTCTCTTGTTGACTTAGAGAATGATTAATTGCCATTTTGGCCCCTTTCTAAGCTTCAGTTACTCTAATTTTAACTGTCGCAATTACCTTAGAATGTAATTTAATATCTACCTTAGTAATACCTAAAGTCTTGATATTGCCATCAAGTTCAATATTTCGCTTATCAATCTTAACTCCAGTCTCTGCTTCAATCTTATCAGCAATATTCTCACTAGTTACAGAACCAAATAATCTCCCTTGATCGCCAGCCTTAACTGAAACTTCATAAGTCTTATCTGAGATTTGATTTGCTTTCTGCTTAGCCTCTTCTAATTCCTTTTCTGCCTTTCTTGCTTCAGCCTTCTTTTTCTGCTTTAAATCATGTAAGTTACTATCTGTAGCCTTGCGAGCTAGCCCTTTTGGAATCAGATAATTTCTAGCATGTCCATCAGAAGTATCAACAATATCTCCTTTGTTACCTAAACCATTTACATCTTTTTCTAAAATAACTTTCATTATTATCCCTCCACTTTAGTTATTATATATTGAATAAAATATTCTTACAATAGAATTTAACTGCCAGAATTTCACTATGAAAATTAATCCTGATTAGCCAGACTACGAAAATCAAAAGCAACATCTAATAGACCTAAAAGTAATAACAAAGGGTTCATCATTGGCAAAATAGTCATGATAGCTAAAATTATAATTAATATTGAAAAATTAATCTTATTTTGAAAATACCAATATAAAAGCCCAACTCCTTGTATTACTAATAAAAAAGTTATAATCAATAAAATATTTTTACTGATTATAAACTCAATTGTGAATATAGACAAGATAAATAAAAGCAAAGTTATCCTTGGTAATTTAAATTTTTCTATTAGTAAAAATGAATTATTTTTAGCTTTAAGCTCAACTAAAAATAAAGTAGCAACATAATAATTTAAAGCAGCAATTACTAAAGCTAAACTTATAAACATGGCAGGAAAACTAGACTTTATAAAATTAAGTGTTTCACTAATAACATCCTCTAATAAAAAACTATCATCTATAAGTTGATTTAATTCTGACATAGCCAACATATCTTCTATATTTTGAGTTAAGATAGCTATTATATCAACATCAAAAATATAGATACTGATTGCCAAAATTAGCATTAAAGAAATAAAACTTGCAATAAAACCAGTTAGAAATATCTTAAAAGCAGAAAAGTTTTCTTTAATTGCTGCTCCCATAACAACTGCTATTAAACCAATATTAATAATCATTATTATAAATAAGATAGGAGATATACCTAAGGCTAATAAAGTAGAGCTTAATAAGATAAAAAATAAAGCAGTCTGAATATCATATTTAACAAATAAAATTATTATTGGTAAAGGAAGTAGTAGTAATAATACAGTACCAAATAGTGGAAGAAGAAATCCTAGTACAAACATTGCTAGAATTGCTAATAAAGCGATTATAATATCAAAGATCTTTCTTTTGCTCAATTTATCACACCTCAATTCTGGTCAAGATGTTTAAATAATGAACTTAAATCACCATACCAGGTCTCGATTTGATGTTCTCTACTAATATTTCTTTTTATATTCTCATTTAATTTTCTATCAACTTGCTGAAAAGAAAAACCTAATCGCTTAGCTAATAGATATGTAGACATAATAATATTTCCTAATAATTCTAACAAGCGATCTTTATTATTTTTTAACATCAGTTTAAACAGAGCAGCAATACTAGTTAACAATTCTGTTTTTAACCATCTTATCATCTTCAAATTTCTTGTCACAGAGCCATCGGTAGAATCATTTTTTCTCATAGTTTCCTCCTGAAAAATAACTTCACTAATTTTTTTCTTCTTGCTTAAATTATATACTTTTAAAATTTTTACTGCAAACTTTAAAAGTAAAAGGAGGCATAATTGCCCCCTTAATTAAAATTAATCAATTTTAAATGGTAATAAAGCAATATTTCTTGCTCGCTTAATTGCTTTAGTTAAACTTCTTTGATGCTTTGCACAATTACCTGAAATTCTTCTTGGCAAAATCTTTCCCCGGTCAGTAATATATTTTTTTAAGATATTAAGTTCTTTATAGTCAGCACTTTTCACACCATTTGCACAAAAATCACAAGACTTTCTATTACGTGGCATTTATATCATCCCTCCTTTTTTTCCTAAAATGGGACCTCTATATCATCTTCATCATCTGTATTTTTTTCTGTTGTTTTCTGCTGCTTAGCAGCACTCTGTTGATCTTGAGATTTATTTTTACTGCGATTATTATTATCAGCCCATTCCAAAAATTGAACATTATTGGCTACAACCTCAGTAACTCTTCTTTTTTGACCTTCACTATTTTCATAAGAACGAATCTGTAATCTACCTTCTACAGCTACAAGTCTACCTTTAGCTAGGTGGTTAGCACAATTTTCTGCCTGTCTTCTCCAAACAACAATGTCTATGAAATCGACCTCTCTTTCACCATCACGATTAGTAAAATTTCTCTCAACAGCTAAAGAAAAATTACAGACTGCTGTCCCATTTGGTGTATAGCGTAATTCTGGGTCCCTTGTTAAGCGGCCGATTAAAATTATTTTATTAAGCAAAGTTTCACCACCTTAAAATTTTATTCGTCTTTAAGAATTAAGTATCTAATAATAGATTCTTTCAATTTAGAAACTCTAGTTAACTCATCAACAATTTCAGGTTGTCCATTAAATTTAATCATTGCATAATAACCTTTAGTCAAATCATTGATTTCATAAGCTAACTCTCTCATACCCCACTCATCTAAATCAGTAACTTCACCATCATTATCCTCAATAATAGAAGTATACTCTTTAACTAATTCTTTAATCTCTTCTTTTTCTAAATTAGGATGAATAACTATTGCAGCTTCATATTTTCTCATAACTCTCACCTCCTCCATTTGGTCAACGGCTCTGTTTATACTTATACAGAGCATGGAAATCTTTTTTTATTATAGCATTAAGTTAACTAAATTTCAATCTTTTAAACATTAAATTTGAAATAACAGACATCACCATCATTTACTATATAATCTTTACCCTCTAATCTTAGCTCTCCTTGATTTCTTGCTTCAGCAAAAGAGCCAGCTTTAATTAAATCCTGATAGCTCACTACTTCAGCCTTAATAAAGCCTCGTTGCATATCACTATGGATTACTCCTGCTGCCTCGGGAGCAGTAGCTCCTTTTCTCACTGTCCAAGCTCTAGCCTCTTTTTCACCAGCAGTAAAGAAAGTAATTAAGCCTAATAAATCATAACCAGCTCTAATTAATTTGTCAAGTCCTGATTCTTTGATTCCTAGCTCTTCTAAAAAGATTTCTTTTTCTGCTCCTGATAATTCAGCAATCTCTGCTTCAACCTGAGCACTAATTACAACTACCTCAGCATCTTGTTCTTTACTAATTTCTTTTATCTTGTTAACATATTCATTCTCTTCTCCAATCTCATCTTCTGATACATTAGCAGCATATAAGACTGGCTTTAAGGTTAAAAGATTTAAATCTCTAATTAATTTTTCTTCCTTTTCATCTAAGCTTAAAGTCCTAGCTGCTTTACCATCAGCTAAAACTGCTTCAACTTTTTCTAATACTTCTAACTGTTTTTGATACTCTTTACCACCTGATTTTGCCATTCTTTCTGTCTTTTCTAATTTATTAGCTACACTCTCTAAATCAGATAAGATTAATTCCATATCAATAATCTCTACATCTCTAATCGGGTCTACACTACCTTCAACATGAGTTATATTATCATTATCAAAACACCTAACTACATGAACTATTGCATCAACTTCTCTGATATTGCCTAAAAACTTATTACCTAATCCTTCACCCTCACTAGCTCCCTTGACTAAGCCAGCAATATCAACAAACTCAATTGCTGTAGGAATTACTTCTTCAGGCTCTACAACTTTTGCTATATTATCTAATCTCTTATCAGGCACTTCAACTACACCAACATTTGGATCAATAGTACAGAAGGGATAATTTTCTGAATCTGCCCCTGCTTCAGTTATTGCGTTAAATAAAGTCGACTTTCCTACATTTGGTAAACCAACAATCCCACACTTCATTCCCATTGTTATAAACTCTCCTTTATTTGTTAGTGGACTAATTTTTAAGTTAGTTATTTCTGCTATCAACGCTCATTATTTTAACAAATGTTGGCTAGAAAATAAAATATATTTTTCTTTTAAGCCAAAAAAAGTTGGCCCGGCCATAATAGAAAGCTCTCATCAAGTTGATGAGAGCTTTCAGATACTTACTTTTGAATTATCTCAGTCCGATAACCATCAGGGTCAGTTAAAAAGTAATAACCTCCACTAGCTTCTTCACTTAAACTTTTTAACTCACTTACTTCATAGCCTAAGTCTTTATGACGCTGATGAGACTTTTTAAGATCATCAACTTTTACAGCAATATGGCTATAGCCATTTCCTACAGTATAGGGCTCCTTGCGGTCATAATTATAAGTTAACTCAATCTCAAAATCTCCCTCTTGTGATTTCAGATAAACTAGAGTAAACTCATATTCAGGAAAATCTCTTTCTCTAGATATTTCTAGATTTAATGCTTTTTGATAAAACTCAATTGACTCCTTTAAATCCATTACCCGATAACAAGCATGAACATAATTATAATTCTGGCTCATTTTTATTCCTCCTCTATTTTTTCTTTAAAACTTTTTTCAAACTTACGCCGTGGCATCATAACTACTCGCTCACAGCCTAAGCATTTAACCCTAAAATCCATTCCTACTCGCATAATCTCCCATTTATCACTACCACAGGGATGCTCTTTTTTAAACTTTACTATCTCTCCTACTTCAAAAGACATCTTCTCACCTCCAGTAGTTACTCTAAATTATTCTTATTTACAACTGTCATATGATTATAAGGAATTTCAATCCCCTCTTGATTAAATCTCTCTTTTATTCGTTGTCTTAATACTCGGGCAAACTGCCAAGATTCCATAGGTTCTACTTTAGTCATGACGCGGATATTAATGCTAGAATCAGCCAGTTTTTCAACGCCCATTACCGTTGGCCCTTCAACTATTTCATCATGTTCTTCTTTCATTTCCTGGGCCAACTCATCTAAAACTGTAATTGCTTGCTCAAGATTAGTTTCATAATCAACTGCTGCATCGACTAAGACTCGCCGTGATTCAGTACTATAATTAGTCACTTGTTCTATATTTCCATTAGGGATAATATGTAATTCGCCATCAAAGGACTTAATCTTAGTCACTCTTAATCCTATTTCTTCTACTATACCATCAATACCTGCTACTGCTATATAATCTCCTACTACAAACTGCTTTTCAAAAAGAATAAAAAATCCAGTTATAATATCACTCACTAAACTTTGCGCCCCAAAACCTATTGCTAAACCTACAACACCAGCACCTGCTATAATAGAGGTAGTGGGAATATTCATAATCTCTAATATCATAATAATTACTAAAAAATAAATTAAATAGCGCAAAGCACTTTTTAGCACAAACTTTAAAGTCTTATAACGCTGTTTTATATACCTATTATACTGCTCTTTTTCAGCAAAGAATCTATCAATCAAAAAATTACCTAATTTCAACAGTGATTTAGCAATAATTAAGACTAATAATATTTCTAAAACTATATAAATAAATATTCTTAATAATTCAGGAACAAAAACTTTTGTCTGAAGAAATTCTATTACAGCTTCAATATCTCTCATCTTTTCCCCCTATACTAAAGGTATATCCTAGGTACTCTTCTACCAATTCTACTAACAATCTCATAATTAATAGTATCTACTTTTTCTGCTAAATCAGATGCAGTTATAATTGTCTCTCCTTCTTGGCCCAGCAATGTAACAATATCACCCTTTTGAGCTTTAACTCCTGTAACATCAATCATAAATTGATCCATACATACTCTACCTACTATAGGAACCTTATTTCCATGACAGATAACCTTAGCTTGATTTGATAATGCTCTAAAGTAACCATCGTGATATCCTACCGGTAAAGTAGCAATTTTAGTAGCTTTATCAGTAGTATAAGTACATCCATAACTAATGCTAGTTCCAGCAGGAACTTCCTTTAAATTTACAATTCTTGCTTTCCAACTTAAAACAGGTTCTAAAGCTAATTTATTCCTTAACTCAGAGTTAGGATATAGACCATATAAAATAATTCCCATCCTCACTAAATCAAAATAACTAGCTGGGTAATTAATAATTGCTGCACTATTAGCAATATGATAATTTTTAATTTCAATATTTTCTGCTTTTAATTGATTAATAATAGCCTTAAATTTTTCTAATTGTTGAATAGTATACTCATGATTTTCATCTGCAGCAGCAAAATGACTAAAAAGACCAGTAATATTGATATTTTCTAAAGCAGCAATCTTTTTTATCTCTGCTACAGCTTGCTCAGCTAAGATACCAATTCTTCCCATACCTGTATCAACCTTAACATGAACTTCTATCTCTTTTCCATAAGAATTTAATTCTTGTGCTATCTGATAATTATATAGATTAGGAATTAGCTTATATTCAATGATAGTTGCTAACTGTTTTTTAAATACTGTGCCTAGGATTAATATAGGAGATTTAATACCTGCTTTTCTTAACTTAACTCCTTCACTTACAGTTGCTACTGCTAAGTGATTTATCCCAGCAGCTAAAACTTCTTTAGCCACCCTTTTCATGCCATGACCATAAGCATTTGCCTTAACAATCGCCATTATTTGAGTATCTTCGCTTAATTTATTTTTAACTGCTTTAATATTATTTTGCAAAGCTTTAGTATCTATTTCTAACCAGGTTAAGCGCAAACTATTATTTTTCATTTTTTATAATATCCCCCAAATACTGAATATTTAATATTTTTAATCACTATTATAGCTATTAAGACTAAACTTAACCTTCCTAACTCTTGATAGATAATTTCAATCCAATCAGAAAAAGAGAAGTTCATAGATATTATACCAAAGATTAAGATCAATAATAAAGTCTTTTTTTTATTTAATTCTAAAAGAGTATTACATCTTAAAGTAATTCCATATAAATTACAGATAGCAGTAGTCAAAATAGCAATCCATAATATAAAACCATATAGCAAATATAACTCTTTACTATAATATTGCAACAATTTCAGCATAGGAACCTCAGAGGATAGAATTAAAACATAATTTTGTAATAATAATAAAGTAATTACTCCAGCAATTATAATTAATAAACAACTCCCAAAAAAGAGACCTAAAATTACATCTGATTTATTATTATTTTCAGTTACAGGTAATAAAATAACTAATGCCAGGATTAAATTATAGCCACTATATCTTAAAGCCGACATAAAAGAAGTTAAATCAGAGTTAAATTGATCAGCTTGAAGAAAAAGATCAAAATTTATAAGAATAAATCCTACTAAAAATACAACTATAATCAATAGGGGAATCAAAATCGAATTTACTGTCAGAATTATTTCTAGCCCATAATAATTTATAATAAAAATAATAAGCATTGTTAATAATAAAGCTATATTTTTATTTAAAGATAATAATTCACTTAATATCTCCTTGCTACCTGAGAGCATTATAACAAAACTTCCCATTAAAAACAATGTTAAGACTATATCAGCTAATAAGCCAAAGGCTTTGCCATTAGAATAAAATAATTTATGATAACTACTAACTTCTAATTTAAATCCTAATAAAACAAAATTAAGTCCTAAAATAAAAAACAATACCCCTGAAATTATGACACTAAAGAAAGCTGATTCACCATAGCTAACAAAAAAACTTAAAATTTCTCTACCTGAAATAAAACCTGCCCCAATTATAGCCCCAATATAGGTAAAAGCAATTTGAAAAGCTTTTAATTTTATTTATATTCCCCCTTAGCTTTTTAAAAGATCTAATACTTATAATAATTATATGAGCTAAGAGAATAATAAATATTAGGTAAAACTTTACAGGTTATTTTGCTTTTGATCTTCATAAATTAAATATATATTTAAAGATTCTAACTAGAATCTTTATTTAAATTAGGGGGCATAAAATGTTTAATTCTAAAAACTCATTTATTTCTCTGTTAAAAAGAAAAAAAAGAAAACATAAAATACATATTAAAGAGAATAGAGCTACTGAAAAACTAAAAAAAGCAATTTTACTTCATCTAAAAGAAATTAACTTAGCAGAAAAAAAATTAATAGTCCTTTGTATCGGTAGTGATAGATCTACAGGAGATTCCTTAGGTCCATTAGTTGGTAGAAATCTTAATAAATTTGATTTGGATAATACTATAATTAAAGGAACTTTAAAAAATCCTATTCACGCTAAAAATATTCAACAAACCCTAATAGATTTAGATAAAAATTTTGTTGATTCCTTCATTATAGCTATTGATGCAAGTTTAGGTAAAAAGAAGAATATTGGTGAAGTAACGGTCAAAAAAGGACCATTAAAACCAGGGGCTGCTATGAATAAAAACCTTCCTAAAACTGGTGATATGCAGATTACTGGATTAGTTAATACAGGAGGTTATATGGAATATATGGTTTTACAAAGTACTCGCTTAAATCTAGTCTTTGAGATGGCAAAAACTATCTCTTTAGCATTGTTAAATACTATAAAAGAAATTTAATATATATAGAAATAAGGCTTTAATCTGAACAGATTAAAGCCTTATTTCTATAATAATATTCTCAATTCAAAAAATTACCCCTATTTACTTTTTTTATTTTTGCTATTATCATCAGTCTTTTGTTTATTATCTTGTTTACTATCTTCAATAGCAAATTTTGAAGTGCTTCGCCCCTTAAAGATAGCTCCATCATGAATTACAAGATTAGAAATACAAATATCGCCAACTAATTTAGCAGTATCTACAATCTCCAACTTACCTTCTGCTTTTACATTTCCTTCGACTTTACCAGCAATCATCACATCATCACCTTCAACATCTGCTTTCAACTTTCCAGTTTCCCCAACAAAAATATCTCCTTGAGCAACTAATTTTCCTCTTAACTCTCCATCAATTCTTATTGATTCTTCTACCTCTATAGTTCCCTCAATTTTAGTACCAGAACTAATCACTGTCTCTATATTTTTTAATTTTTTCTTTTTCTTTTTCTTTTTTTTACCAAAAACCATTTAATATTACCTCCTCAAAAAAATTATATATAAAACTCAATAAGCTATCATTCCATATAATCCATTGGATCTGTATGCTTACCATCCTTATGTACTTCATAATGTAAATGTGGTCCTGTACTACGCCCAGAACTTCCTGATAAAGCTATTGTATCTCCCCTATCTACCTTATCTCCTACATCAACCAATAACTTATTGTTATGTGCATAAAGAGTCCGATAATTATAACCATGATCAATAATTACAACTCTACCAAAACCACCACGATCTCCAGAAAATACTACTTCTCCAGCACCAGTAGCCTCTATTTCATAATTATACCAAATAGCAATATCCACTCCATTATGATGAATTTTTCTATCTAAGATAGGATGAATTCGATAACCAAAAGTAGCTGATATTCGACCTTTTCCATCTTCAACTGGCCAGCCCTCAGGTTTTGAATCAAGATAATCATTATATCTTGTAATTCCCTCTTCAAGCTCTGATAAACTACTTTCTTTTTCAGCTAAAGCTTGATTTAAACTTTCTATATTTCTACCCACATCATCTGCTAATTTTCTACGATCTTCAATTCTAGAAAAATTAATCTCAGATTCTTCATCCTCTCTAAATCCTACTTGGGCAATATTTTCAATATCATCACTAAAAGAGCTATCACTTATGTTATCATCAATATCATCCATATCAATACTATCATCAAAATCAATTTTTTCTCTAAGTTTTCTATTTTCAATTGATATCTTCTCAAATCTATCCATAATATCATATAAACCTGTTAGCTTTTTTGATAAAGTCTCATTTTCATTTTCTAGACTATATCTCTCTTGTTTATGAGTTATTAACTGATTCCTACTCTCTCTTACTAGTTGATGTTGCCTATAATAATAGTATAAACCGCCAACTAAAGATACTAAAATAGCAGTAATAGCTAGTATTATTATTTTTAGTCTCTTTTTTGAAAATTTAAAACTAAAAGTACTCCCTTGAGTATGAGGAAGAATCTTAAATGTTATTTTTTCTTGCTTCTGAGACATAAGCTGCCCCCCCTGAAATAATAATATTACCCTCACTTGTCTTTATTCTACATCAAAATACTTTTACCTTTTTTTTATTTTAAAAAAATATATTTTATCATATTATTAGCAATAATATGATAACAGTGAAAATTGCAGGTAGCAAGTTACCAACCTTTATATTAATAATCTCTAACATATTAAGTCCAATTGCCATAATTAATAACCCACCAACTGCTGACATTTCAGTTATTATCTCAGTAGTTAATATCAGCTCTAATTGACCTGCTAAAAGTGTAATACTTCCTTGATAAATTAAAATAGTTAAAGCAGATAAAATAACCCCCGGGCCAAGACTAGAAGCAAAAGCAATCGCGGAAAAACCATCTAATAAAGATTTAGTATATAAAATTGTTGGCTCTTGACCTAGACCATCTTGTATTGCTCCCATTATAGCCATAGCACCAACACAATAAATCAGACTACATTTAACAAACCCATCAGCTAATTGACTATTTTTAGCAAATTTCTCCTCGAAAAAAGAGCCTATCATAGCTAATTTAGCCTCAATACCAATAAACTCTCCCATTAAAGCACCTAACATTAAACTAAAAATAATATAAATTATATTATTCGTTTCTAAGGCCATCTCTAGACCAATCAATATAACTGCTAAGCTTAGAGCCTGCATTACTATCTTTTTATAATTTTCCATTAATCTATTACCTAAAAAGCTACCTAATATTCCTCCAATTATTACTGCAATAGTATTGACTAAAGTCCCTTGCAATATTTACACCAGCCTTAATTTTATTATTTTAAATGACTAATAATTCTATTTAAATCATCTTCAGAATAGTACTCAATTACTATTTTGCCTTTATTTTTTCCATGTTGAATATTTATCTTAGTCCCTAAGATATCCCTTAATTTATCTTCAATAAAAAGAAGTTGTGGATCCTTTGTTGATTTTTTGGTATTTTTTTCATTTTCTTCTTTATTATTATCAACTTTATCTTCCTCTTTTAACTCCTTCACTAATTGTTCAATTTCTCTAACAGTTAAATCATTATTTATTATTTTATCTACAATCTCTAATTGTAATCTTTTATTTTTCAAGCCTAATAAAGCTCTAGCATGTCCCATTTTTATTGTTTCACGTGAAACATAATCTTGAATTTTTTTAGGTAATTTTAATAATCTTAACATATTAGCAACAGCAGACCTACTCTTAGCAACCTTAGCAGCTACTTTAGCCTGTGACAAATTAAAGCTATCGACTAGCTTTTGATAAGCCTTTGCTTCTTCAATTGGATTTAAATCTTGACGTTGGAGATTTTCAACTAGGGCAACTTCCATCATCTGTTGTTCATTATAATCTTTAATTACTACCTCAATATCTTCTACATCAAGCTCTTTTACTGCTCTTAATCTTCTTTCTCCAGCCACTACTTGGTATTTACCTTCTTTTTTTCTTACTAATATAGGTTGAATTAAACCATTTTCTTTAATTGATTGACTTAAATTCTTAATCTCTTTAGCCTTAAATTCTTTACGTGGTTGGTAAGGATTAGCTTCAATCAAATCAACTTTTATTCTTTTTATATTCTCATCTAGAGATTTATCCTTACTACTATCATCCTTAATCAAAGCTTTTAATCCTTTTCCTAATCTCTTTTTATTCACTAGTAATCACTTCCTGAGCTAATTTTTTATAAGCTTTAGCACCAGCACATCTTTTATCATATAAATTAATCGGTTCACCAAAACTCGGTGCTTCACTTAAACGAATATTTCTTGGTATTACAGTTTTATAAACTTCCTCTTTAAAATGTCTCTTAACTTCTACACTAACCTGTTCTGATAAATTAGTTCTACCATCATACATAGTCAATAGAACTCCCTCTAAGTTAATTTCAGGATTTAATCCTTCTCTAACCATATCAATAGTATTTAAGAGTTGACTTAAACCTTCTAAAGCATAATACTCACACTGAATCGGTATTAAAACAGAATCAGCAGCAGTTAATGAGTTTAAGGTGAGCAAACCTAAAGAAGGCGGACAATCAATTAAGATATAATTATAATTATCTTCAACCTTATTTAAAGCAAATTTAATCTTTTGCTCCCGTGAAATACTAGAAACAAGCTCAACCTCAGCTCCTGCTAACTGTAAAGTAGCTGGTATAGCATCTAAATTTTCTAATGCTGTCTTTTGTAACACCTCTCCGATATCTATACCATCAATTAAAATATCATAAATACAATTTTGAATCTCTGACTTATCTATACCTACACCACTAGTTGCATTACCTTGTGGGTCTGTATCAACGAGTAATATTCTTTCGCCCAACTCTGCTAAATATCCCGCTAAATTAACAGCAGTAGTACTTTTACCTACACCACCTTTTTGATTAACCACAGCAATAATCTTAGCCATCTAATCCCTCCAAAAATATTTTATTGATAAATTGTAAATTAATTGATTTAAAAAGCAATCTACTATGATTATAACAAGTAATTTAATAAAATAAAACCATTTTTGTTAAATAAATAATTCAAATAGGCAAAAAAATAAAAACACAAAATTGTGTTTTTATTTTTTCTGCTCTTTACTTGATATAGGATCTTTTTCTGGCTTGCCAGCTCTTCGAGGGTATCTACTAGGAGTTTTATCTATTTTTCTTATTTTTATTAGATTTCTTCTCTCATTAACAATCGCTAAATTAAATTTAGTTACCTGCTCAATTTCTCCACCTAGTAATTTAATACCTGCTTTAGCTTGATTAAGCTCCTTTTTTATATTTCTACCCTTTTGGATTATTAATTCTCCACCAACTTTTAGAAAAGGCAGTGTATATTCTATTAAAATATTGATTTCAGCTACAGCCCTTGAAACTACTAAATCAAAGTTTTCGCGATAATTGGTATCTTGACCAATTTTTTCAGCTCGACCATGGATAAATTCTACTTTAGCTAAATATAGTTTATAAGATAACTCTTGTAAAAAAAAGATTTTTTTTCTTACCGCCTCTAATAATACAAGTTTAGAATCTGGATTAATAATCTTAATTGGTAGACCAGGAAAACCTGCTCCTGTCCCTACATCAAGCATCTTTTTAGTTTGTTTTATATTAATTAATTTAAAACAAGATAGCGAGTCAAGAAAATGTTTAATTATAATCTCATCTGATTTATCAATAGCGGTTAAATTCATCTTTTGATTCCACTCTTGTAAAATTTCTAAATACTGCTCAAATTGATTAATCTGCCTTTCTTTTAGTTCAAGCTCTAAATCAAGCTCTTTAATTCCTTCTTGTAATAAGTTTTTAGATTTCAAATTAATTACCTCCATCATTTGCTTCTAATTCTTTTAGATAAACAGTTAAAACAGATATATCTGCTGGAGATACACCAGGTACTCTAGCTGCTTGACCAATAGAAACAGGGTCAATTTTTTCTAGCTTTTCTCTTGCCTCTAATCTTAAACCATCAATAGCTTGATAATTAATACTATCAGGTATTTTTTTAGCTTCCATCTCTTTTTGTTTTTCTATCTGCTTAAATTGTTGTTTGATATATCCTTCATATTTCAATTTAATCTCTACTTCCTTACTAATATCTGAAGCTAAATTTTCTCTTTTAGAATCTATAAGCTCTAAACTCTGATAATCTAATTCCGGTCTTTTTATTAAAGTAGCTAAACTTTTAGGATGATTTAAAGAGGTGCTACCAAGCTTTTCTAAAAAGTTATTAATTTCTAATTTAGGGCCAACTTTAGTCTCTTTCAACCTTTGTATTTCAGAATCAATTGCTTTTTTCTTAGTTAAAAAAGAATTATATCTCGCATCAGAGATTAAACCCAGTTCATAACCTAACTCAGTTAATCTTAAATCAGCATTATCCTGTCTTAAAACTAAACGATATTCAGCTCTAGAAGTTAACATTCGATAGGGTTCATTAGTGCCTTTAGTGACTAAATCATCGATTAAAACTCCAATATAAGCATCAGATCTTTTTAAAATTAAAGGCTCTTTATTAGCTAAAGCTAGGGCAGCATTGATTCCAGCTACTATTCCTTGCCCAGCTGCTTCTTCATAACCACTAGTTCCATTGATTTGGCCCGCAGTATATAAATTATCAATTAATTTTGTTTCTAAAGTCGGCTTTAAATCCAGTGGATTAAGACAATCATACTCAATTGCATAAGCAGGCCTAATCATTTCAGCTTCCTCAAAGCCAGCTAAAGTATGCAACATTTTAAGCTGAATTTTATAAGGTAAACTAGTAGAAAAGCCAGCTAAATACATCTCATCAGTTGCTACTCCCTCTGGTTCTAAATAAAGTTGGTGCTGCTTTTTATCAGGAAAGCGATGAACCTTAGTTTCTATAGAAGGACAATATCTAGCTCCTTCACCATTAATCTCACCTGAAAACATAGGTGATTGCTCTAAATTATTTAAAATTATTTGATGTGTCTGTTGATTAGTATTTACCAAATAACAATCTTTACTTGCTAATGAATTATTTATTTGTTGATTAGTAAAAGAAAAGGCAGTTTGGCGACCAAAACTTTTTTGCTTAACTAACTTATCAAAATCTATACTACTTCGGTCAATTCTTGGCGGAGTCCCTGTCTTAAACCTTCTCATCTCAAAGCCTAAATCTCTTAAATTTTCAGCTAATTTATTAGCAGGAAATTGATATTGCGGACCAGAATTTATCTTAGTCTTACCAATAATTATTTCTCCCTTTAAATAAGTTCCCGCAGTTATAATAACTTTTTTTGCTTTAAATTTAACTCCACTCTTTAAATAAACTCCTTGAACTTTTTTATCTTCTACTAATAGCTCTTCTACTATTCCTTGTCTTAAAGTTAAATTATTTGCTTGCTCTAATACATGTTTCATTTCAATATGATAATGCTTTTTATCAGCCTGGGCTCTAAAAGCTTGCACCGCAGGACCTTTTCCTGTATTTAATAAGCGAAGTTGAATACAACTACGGTCAATATTTTTAGCCATTTCTCCACCTAAGGCATCTATTTCTCTTACAATTTGGCTTTTAGCAGGACCACCAATAGCTGGATTACAAGGCATTAAAGCTACATTATCTAAATCCATAGTCAAAACCAACGTCTCAAAACCTAAACGGGCACTGGCCAATGCAGCTTCACAGCCAGCATGACCAGCACCTATTACAATTACATCATAATTATTCATCTTGAGAGCCTCCCCGCTCAAAACTTTCAATATAAACCATTAAAGCAGAAATATCCGCTGGAGATACCCCAGAAATTCTTGAAGCTTGACCTACTGACATAGGTTCTATTCTAGCTAATTTTTCTCTCGCCTCTTTGCGCAAATTCTCTAAATCATTATAATCTATTGCTTGAGGGATCTTTTTTTCTTCTTGTTTTTTAAATCTTTGGATCTGTTTTTGTTGTCGTTTAATATAGCCGCGATACTTAGTCTCAATTTCTAATTGTTCTTTAATCTCTTCATCTAAATCATCTAAATCAGCAAAATGTTTTAAATCATCATAACCCATTTCAGGTCTTTCTAAAATAGTAGATAGCTTAACTGGCTTTTTAAGCCCACCACTACTTAATTCTTCTAGCTTTTTAACCACTTCTTGTTTTGGTGTAATTCTAATTTGATTTAGCTTATCTAGATTCTTATTGATTGCTTCTCTTTTATCTTCTACCTTTTGATAATCTTTTTCTGCTAATAAACCAACCTCATAGCCTAAATGACTCAAGCGTAAATCAGCATTATCTTGTCGTAAAATCAAGCGATATTCAGCTCTAGAAGTTAACATTCGATAAGGCTCATTAGTTCCTTTAGTAACTAAATCATCAATCAAAACTCCAATATAAGCATCAGATCTTTTTAAAATTAAAGGCTCTTTATCTTTTAAAGCTAAAGCTGCATTAATCCCAGCCATTAAACCCTGTGCAGCAGCCTCTTCATAACCACTAGTCCCATTAATTTGACCAGCGGTATAAAAAGATGTTAACTTTTTATTCTCCATTGTTGCTTTTAATTGATAAGGAGGAATATAATCATATTCTACAGCATAACCAGGACGCATAATCTCCGCTTCTTCAAGCCCAGGCACACTTCTAATTATTTTTTCCTGTAATTCCTCTGGCATACTAGTTGTCAAACCATTTAAATATAACTCATTAGTATCTCTTCCTTCTGGCTCAACAAAGACTTGATGTCTATTCTTATCAGGAAATCTCATTATCTTTCTATCAATCGAAGGACAATACCTTGGCCCTTCTCCATCAACTATTCCCGTTGATAAAGGAGAAGATTCGATATTTTCTTCAACAACTTTTTTTGTCTTTTCACCAGTATGAGTTAACCAACAAGGAATCTGCTCTTTTTCATCTCGCTCAGCAAAAAAAGAAAAGCTTATCTTTTTATCATAACCAGGCTGTTTAATCATTTCAGAAAAATCAACTGTATTTTTATCTATTCGAGGAGGAGTAGCAGTCTGAAATCTCTCTAGTTCAACTCCCTTTTCCTGTAATGATTTTGACAATTCAGTAGCAGCAAATTCTCCCTGTCGACCACCAGTATATTTAATATCACCAATAATTACTTTACCACCTAGTGAAGTTCCAGTAGTTAAAATAACTTTTTTTCCTTGATAATCAACTCCAGTAATTGTCTTAACTCCAACTACTTGATCCCCCTCAATCATTAAATCTGTTACAATAGATTGTTTTAAATCAAGATTTTTTTCTTTCTGTAAAGTTTTTAGCATCTCAACTTGATATTTCTTTTTATCAGCCTGTGCTCTCAAGGCATGAACTGCCGGACCCTTAGAAGTATTTAATAACATAATATTAACATAAGTCTGATCAATATTTTTTCCCATCTGTCCACCTAAAGCATCTATTTCTCTTACGATATGGCCTTTAGCTGGACCTCCAATAGAAGGGTTACAAGGCATTAAAGCTACATGATCCATATTTAAAGTAAGCAGTAAAGTTTCAAACCCCATTCTAGCAGTAGCCAGAGCTGCTTCACAACCAGCATGACCTGCTCCAATTACTATTACATCATAGTTTTTCATTATTAAAACTCCCTTCTTTTCTACTTCCCTAAACAAAAATCGGCAAAAATTCTATCTATAATATCTTCATCAATACTATCTCCAGTAATTTCTCCTAAGGCTTCAAGAGCACTTCTTAAATCAATAGTTATAAAATCATTAGCTAAACCTTTATTAAAAGTCTGTTTAGAATCATTAATGAAATTTTTAGCTCTTTTTAAAGCATTTTTATGCCTTACATTAGTTATAAGAGCAGATTCTTCCCCTTTTACCCCGCCACTAATTACTAAATTAGAGATAACCTCTTCTAATTTCTCAATTCCTTCTTTTTCAATGGCAGAAGTTTTAACAATCTCTTTATCAGGCAAAATAGATTTAACTGCTTTAAAATCAAATAATTGCTGCTCTAAATCAACTTTATTAGCTATTACAACTGATTTTTTATTCTTTATTTTCTCCATTAATTTCTTATCTTCTTTAGTAATCCCCTCGTTTATATCAATTACTAATAATACAAGACCTGCTTCTGATAAAGCTTTTTGAGTTCTTTCTACACCAATTTTTTCTACCTCATCAGCTGCTTCTCTAATTCCCGCAGTATCAATAATTTTAACAGGAATACCATCAATATTAATTACCTCTTCAATCACATCACGAGTTGTCCCAGGAATATCAGTTACAATAGCTCTCTTTTCTCTTAATAAAGCATTTAATAAACTAGATTTTCCTACGTTTGGTCGCCCTATAATCGCAGTCTTAATTCCTTCTTTAATTATCTTACCTTTTTTACTTGTAGCTAATAAGTCATCTATCTTTTCTTCCAATAAATTCAATTTAGCTTCAATTTCTGCCGAAGAAAAGCCTTTAATCTCATCTTCAGGAAAATCAATTGTTGCTTCTAAATTAGCAAGTAATTCAATTAGATTATCACGAATTTGATTTACTTGTTTAGATAAACCACCTTCTAATTGATTTAGTGCAGCCTTTAAAGCAGTCTCAGTTTGAGAATTGATTAAATCAATAACTGCTTCAGCCTGGGCTAAATCTATTCTCCCATTTAAAAATGCTCTTTTACTAAACTCCCCTGGCTCAGCAAGACGAGCTCCTGCTTCTATTACTATTTCTAAAATTTTATGAGTTACTACGCTTCCACCATGACAATCAATTTCTACAACATCTTCTTTAGTATAAGTCTTTGGTTCTTTCATTACAAGTGTTATTACTTCATCAATTACCTCTTTATTAGTAGGATTAATGATATTACCATAATGAGCACTATAACTTTCAACTTCCTTTAAATCACCTACTTGACCTTGAAAGATTTGATTGGCGATTTCTATCGCCTCTGGACCACTCAGTCTAATAATACCAATCCCACCTTCACCTACTGCTGTAGATATTGCAGCAATAGTATCAGATATATACATAATTATACCACCTCTGTATTATAATATATCCCTCTTTTTTAACTTCAATCCAAAATAAAAATTAGCAAAAAAGGGCCAAAATCTTAATTAAACAGATAAATAGCCCTAGTATTTAAATACTAGGGCTAAAAATAAAACTAATACTTATAATTACTTAGAAACAATGACTACTTTACGATAAGGGTCTTGCCCTTCACTATAAGTAGATATTTTCTGATAGTTTTGTAATGTAGTATGAATAATTCTTCTTTCATGAGGAGGCATAGGCTCAAGTACAACTTTTCTATTTTTTCGTTCAGCCTTTTTAGCCATTTTCCGAGCTAACTTTTCTAAAGTTTTTTCCCTGCGATTTCTATATCCATCAGCATCAAGAACCACTCTTAAATAATTTTGATTTCCTTTATTTACTGCAAGATTGGTTAAATATTGAATTGAATCAAGAGTCTCACCATGACGTCCAATTGCAATCCCTAAATCATCACCAGTTAAATTAATTACTAACTCATTTTTCCTCTTCTTTTTTATCTCTACCTTGACATATAAGTTCATATTATTGACTAAATCTTCTAGAAATATTTTAGCTTGTTTTACTTTATCAACTTTCTTAATTACCTCAACTTCAGCTTTTTTTCCACCGAAAAATCCTAAAAAACCTTTTTCAGCTTCTGCTAAAACATTATATTCAACCTTATCACGAACTGTATTTAGCTCTTTTATTCCATTGTCAAGGGCCTCTTCAACACTTTTCCCAGTAGCTACGACCCTTCTCATGTTAATTTGATTCCTCCTTTAATTCTTTCTTTACCTCTTCAATATCTATAGTATCAAAATCCTGACTATGAATCATATATTGCTGTACAGCCATAATTGCTGTTGAAATAGACCAATAAACTAAGACTCCAGCCGGTAAATTAAATCCAACCACTATAATAAATAAAGGCATAAACATTGCTACCTTGCTTTTATTACCAGACATCTTTTGGGTTACAAGTCCTTGGGCTAACATTATAAGCCCAGTAATTACAACTAAAACAATAGAAGGTTCACTTAAATCACTAATAAATAAAAAAGATTCCCCAGCTAATTTATCCCATTCTCTTAAAACTCTAAATAAAGCAAATAAAATTGGCATTTGAATTAATAAAGGAAGACATCCTGCAGCAGGATTAATCTTATACTTTTGATATATCTTCATAGTCTCTTGTTGAAACTTTTCCTTATTATCACCATACTTTTCTTTTAACTCTTCCATAATTGGTTGTAACTTTTGCATCTGCTTCATTGATTTAGTCTGCTTATTTACTAGAGGATATAATACTGCTCTAATAAATAAAGTAAATAAAATAATAGCAAATCCATAACTACCAGTAAATCCATAAAACACAGTTAATATAGTTTCCATCAATTCTCTTAACCAACCCAAAATAAAAACCTCCTAGTTTTAAATTTAATCAAGTGGATCATAACCCCCAGAGTTAAAGGGATTACATTTTAGCACTCTTTTTATTGCTAAAAATAATCCTTTGATAACACCATATTTTTCTATTGCCTTAATAGCATAACTAGAACAAGTAGGACGAAAGCGACAACTTGAAGTCTTTTTTAACGGAGAAATAAATTTTTGATAAAGTCTAATTAAGTAAATGAACATCTTCTTTAATAGGCTCATTATTACTCATCCTTAATTAAATTAGCTTTACGAAAAAGATTAACTAAAGACTGCTCAATTTGATGATAGGACTTATCTTTAATCGGATTTCTAGCAATTAAAACTAAATCAAAACCCCTTTTAAACTTAATTTTATTATGTCGATAAGTTTCTTTTAGTAATCTTTTGACTCTATTTCTAACTACAGCTTTACCAATTTTTTTACTAACTGAGTAGCCAACTCTTAAATCCTTATCTGCTCTTTTTAAATTATAAAGCACTAATAATCTATTAGCTACTGATTGTCCTTGTTGATAAACTTTTTTAAATTCGTCTGTTTTCCTTAAAGTTGTCCTTTCTTTCAATTTTGATCCTCCTAAAAAAATAATACTATAAAATATGTTTAGCTATCAACTATATTAAATTATAGATGATTTAGAGGAATAATGTCAAGTATTATTCTTTAGCTAAAAATATTTATCCACAATTATTGTTGATAAGTTGTTAATAATTTGTTATCCTATCTTTGTGTTTCTAAGTAGATGATTTTACATATTCAATTAAAATCAGCAATTATACAACAAAATAATTAAATATCGTGAAGCAATAGCTTAGTTTTTTTTAGAATTATAATGTTTATCAATAAGTTATCCACAAAGTTATCCACATTTTTGTGGATAACTTTGTGCTGGGGGAGGAAAACATGCAAAATAAAAATAATTTAGAGAATTTATGGAAGAGAGTATTAGCAAAAATTCAAGAGAATTTAAGTAAACCAAGTTTTGAAACTTGGTTTCAATCAACTAAAATAGTTGCTATTCAAAATAATATATTAATCATTGAAGTACCTAATGAATTTGCTAAAGATTGGATTGAAACTCGTTATTCAAAATTAATTAGTGAGATTGTTGAAAAAATCACTAATAAAAAACTAGATATTAAATTTATTATTCCTGAGATGAAAAACGAAGAAATAACTGAAGAAGAAATAGAAACTGAAGTAGAAGAGGAAGAGACTAAAGAAGAAAAATCAGACAATAAAAAAGCTATTTTAAATCCTAAATATACTTTTGATACATTTGTCATTGGCAGCAGTAATAGATTTGCTCATGCTGCTTCACTAGCTGTAGCAGAGGCACCTGCTAAAGCTTATAATCCACTCTTTATCTATGGAGAGGTTGGTTTAGGAAAAACTCATTTAATGCATGCAATAGGACATTATATTTTAAAGCATAATCCTAAAATGAATATCATGTATTTAACTTCTGAAGAGTTTACTAATCGCTTAATTAATTCTATTCGCTATGATGAAACTATTAAATTTAGAAATGAATACCGAAATATAGATATTCTATTAATTGATGATATACAGTTTTTAGCTGGTAAAGAAAGAACTCAAGAAGAATTTTTTCATACTTTTAATGCTTTACATGATGCAAATAAGCAGATTATAATCTCTAGTGATCGACCTCCTAAGGAGATACCTACATTAGAAGAAAGATTAAGATCACGCTTTGAATGGGGTTTAATTACTGATATCCAAGAACCAGATTTAGAAACAAGAATAGCTATTTTAAAAAAGAAAGCAAGTTTAGATGATATAGAAGTTCCTAATGATGTTATAATCTATATTGCCAATGAAATAAAATCTAATATCCGGGAATTAGAAGGAGCATTAATTAGAGTTGTTGCTTATTCTTCATTAGTTAATGATAATATTACTGTTGAGCTTACTAAAGAAGCATTAAAAGATATTATTGAAAGTAATCAACCTGAAAAGACTAAAAAAATTACAGTTGATCTAATCAAGGAAGTAGTAGCTAATAATTATGAGGTTGATATTAAAACTATGGAATCTAAAAAAAGAACTAGAGCAGTTGCTTTTCCTAGACAGATTGCCATGTATATTTCAAGAAAATTAACTACTCTTTCTCTACCTCAAATAGGTACAGAGTTTGGAGGGAGAGATCACAGTACAGTTTTACATGCTTTTAATAAAATACAGAAAAAAATGGAAGATGAACAAACTTTTAAAGAAGACATAGATGATTTAATAGCAGAAGTAAAGTATTAAATCAAGGGAGTATTAAGTGATTATCAAGCACCTGTGGATAACTTGTTAATAACCTGTGGATAACCTGTGGATAACTTTTTAAATCTGTGGATAACTTTTATTTTATCCACAGGCTGTGGATAACTTTTATTTTATCCACAGCTTATCCACAAACTATTCACAGGCATCAACCCTTATTCTGCTAGTGTGGAGTAGAGTTATCAACAGTATCCACAGCCCCTACTACTACTACTACTAGTTTTTATAATAACTAATAATAATAATAGAAGTTCTATAAAAGGAAAGATTATTTTAAAAAGGAGGAATTAATATGAAAGAAATAAAATTAAACACAGAAACTATTCAATTAGATCAATTTATGAAATGGATTAATTTAGTTAAAAGTGGTGGTCAAGCTAAAATAGAAATTAAAGCAGGAAAAGTTATGGTCAACGGAGAAGTAGAAAAAAGAAGAGCTAAAAAAATTAGATCAGGTGATATTATTACTTATCAAAAAGAGAAGTATAAGATTATCTAAGCAAGGAGTTAAATATAAAGTGCATTTAATTCAAATTTATTTAAAGAATTATAGAAACTATTTACAAGAACACCTAAAATTTAATAGATATTTAAATATTATAGTTGGTAAAAATGCTCAGGGAAAGACTAACTTACTAGAAGCTATATATATTTTAGGTACTGGAATCTCTCACCGAACTAGTGTTAATTCAGAATTAGTTAATTGGGATTATAATAAATTTATGCTTAAGGGAGAAGCAGAAATTAATAAACAGAAATTTAAGATAGAGCTTAAATTAAAAGCTAGAAACAAAAAAGCCTTTATAAATTCTAATAAATTAAAAAAAATCAGTCAATTAATGGAATATTTAAATGTAGTTATTTTTGCTCCTGAAGATTTAACTTTAGTAAAGGGAAGCCCTAGTCGAAGAAGAGATTTTATAAATCTGGAGATATCACAAATAAGCTCTTATTATAGAAATTTATTAAAGGAATATAACAAAGTACTTAAACAGAGAAATAATTTATTAAAAGAAATCAGAGATAAAAGAGCTGATAGTAAAAATTTAGCAGTTTGGAATCAACAATTGATAAAACTAGGTAGTAAGATTATTAAAAAAAGATTAGAAGCTCTCACTAAATTAAGTATTTTAGCTAAGTTAATGCAGCGAAAGATAACTGATGGAGCAGAAACTTTAAAATTAAAATATGATACAAAATTAAAAATAGGACATAATAGTAAACTAGAAGAGATAAAAAAAGAGTTTGAAAAAAATCTAAATAGACTAGAGCAAAAAGAGATAGATCGCGGTGTTACAGTAATTGGTCCACATAGAGATGACATATCTTTATTAGTAAATGGTATAGATATTAGAAAATTTGGTTCACAAGGACAGCAACGAACTACAGCTTTAGCTTTAAAAATGGCTGAATTAGAATTTATGAAAGCTGAGGTAGGGGAATACCCTATTTTATTGCTAGATGATGTTTTTTCAGAGTTAGATAAAGAACGAACAAAACATTTATTGAAAATTATAGAAAATAAAATTCAGACCTTTATTACAAGTACTAATTTAAATGAATTTAGTTCTATTAAAAGCAGAGCTAAAATTTTTAAAATAAAATCTGGATCAGTCAATGGAAAGGAGAATTTAAATGCCTGAATTAATTAAAGGTATTTTAAACTCTACTTTAAAGAAAATGGGGCTAAATAAAAAGATAAAAGAAAAACGAGTACTTAAGTTATGGTCTGTAATAACTGGAAAGCGGATAAGTCTACATACAGAGGCTAAATATATTAATCAAGGAGTTTTATTTGTTACAGTTGATAATTCAGCTTGGGCAAATGAATTACTATTTATGAAAGAGGATTTAGTTAAAAGATTAAATGATAACTTAGGTAAAAAAATTGTTAAAGATATCAGATTTAAAACCGGTACAATTAAGCAACAGAAAAAAAATATGACTAAAAATAAATCTAAAAAGCAAGAGAAAATAAATTTAAAGAATCAAGAAAAACAAGAGATATTAGCAGAGTTAGATTTTTTAAAAGATGAAGAACTTAAGAATAAGATATTTAAACTAATGATTCTAGATAAAAAGACCAAAAAATGGAGAAAAAATAATGGTTGGAAGAATTGTCCGATATGTTCTACTTTAATCAAGAAAGATGATAAGAAATGTGTTATCTGTAAATTGAAAGAAAAAGAAATAGATTATAAAGAAATTAGCAGGTTTATATATAATAACCCTTGGTTAAGTTATGCAAATATAAAAAATACTTATCCAAATTTACTCGAAGAAGATTTTGAACGAATTAAGGAAAAATTAAATAAAAAAATAAAGAATAAAATAGATTATTTAATACCTAAAGCCTTAAAAAAAGAAATCAATAATCAAAAATTAAAAGTCAAAATTCAAAATTATGCGATGTTAAAAACAGAGATTCCTCCTAATAAATTAAATAATAAATTAATAGAACAAGTAATTGGAAAAGAGTATATGACAATATATAAACAACTTTAAATCATTTTAAGGAGGTAGAAACAATTGTTACATATTGGAACAGATAAGAATATTCCATTAAGTGATATTGTATTAATTGCTGATTATGAATCAACTTTAGATTCAACTGATAGTAAAGATTTTTTAGAAATAGCTAAAGAAGAAGGTTTTGTTAAAGATTATTCAGAGGGTAGTCCTAAATCTTTTATTGTAACTGATGAAATAGTATATTTATCATTAATCTCTTCAGAAACCTTGGTTAAAAGAAGCAATTTTATCTCTGGTTTAGGTTTTGAAAGTAACAAATAAGTTTATAAATGGGGGTAATATTTCAAATGAAAAATGAAGTAGCGTATAATGCTGAGCAAATTCAAGTACTAGAGGGTCTTGAGGCTGTTAGAAAAAGACCTGGGATGTATATAGGAAGTACTGAAGCTAAAGGTTTACATCATTTAGTTTATGAAGTCATTGATAATAGTATAGATGAAGCATTAGCAGGTTATTGTGATGAAATAACAGTTAAAATTACTGATGATAATGTGATAACTGTTATGGATAATGGAAGAGGAATTCCAGTTGCTAAACATGCTAAGATGGATAAACCAGCTATTGAAGTAGTAATGACTGTATTGCATGCTGGTGGTAAATTTGATGGTGAAGGATATAAAGTATCTGGTGGTCTACATGGAGTAGGAGTTTCGGTAGTTAATGCTCTTTCAAAATGGTTAGAAGTAGAAGTTCATCGCAATGGTAATATTTATTATCAAAAGTATAGAAGAGGGATTCCACAAGATGAACTTAAAGTAATTGATTCAACTGATAAAACAGGAACTAAGATTTCATTTAAAGCCGATACAGAAATATTTAGCGAGCTTGAATATGATTATAATACTTTAGCACAGAGATTTAAAGAGTTAGCTTATTTAAATCGTGGTATTGAAATAACTATCAGCGATCAACGTTTAGAAGAATTCAAAGAAGATTCCTTCGAATATGAGGGGGGGATTATATCATATATTGAAGAAATTAATCAACCACATGAAGTTTTACATGATGATATAATCTTTATAGAAGATGAGTTAGATGATGCACATATTGAAATAGCAATACAGTATAATGATAGCTATGTACAAAAGATATTTACCTTTGCAAATAATATTAATACTCATGAGGGCGGGACTCATCTTAGTGGATTTAAAAGTGGCATAACTAGAACGATTAATGATTATGCCAGAAAGAATAATTTTCTTAAAGAAAATGATAATAACCTTAAAGGTGATGATATTAGAGAAGGAATAGCAGCAATTATAAATGTAAAATTACTAGACCCACAATTCGAGGGCCAAACTAAAGCAAAACTGGCTAATCGTGATATTAGAGGTAAGGTAGATTCTATTTTATCGAATAATTTAGCAATTATATTAGAAGAAAATCCTGATTTAGGAGAAAAGATTGTTAAAAAGGCTCTTTCAGCTGCTCATGCAAGAAAAGCTGCTCGTAAAGCACGTGAATTAACTAGAAGAAAAAGTGTCTTATCGAGTACATCTTTACCGGGTAAGTTAGCTGATTGTTCTAGTAAAGATACAGAAAAAAGTGAATTGTATATTGTAGAGGGAGATTCAGCAGGAGGATCTGCTAAACAGGGTAGAGATAGAAAGTTTCAGGCTATTTTACCTTTAAAAGGTAAAATACTTAATGTAGAAAAAGCAAGATTAAATAGAATTTTGAATAATAAGGAAATAAAAGCATTGATTACAGCTTTAGGAACGGGTATTGGAGATGAATTTGATATAGATAATTCTAGATATGGAAAAATTATAATTATGACTGATGCTGATGTTGATGGAGCTCATATTAGAACTTTACTCTTAACTTTTTTCTTTAGATATATGAAACCATTATTAAAAGAGAAAAAAATATATATAGCACAACCACCGCTTTATAAAGTAGTAAAAGGTAGAAGAGAAGAGTATGTTTATAATGATCGCCAGCTAGAGAAGTTATTAGATAATATTGGTCGTAAAAGAGTTTCATTGCAAAGATATAAAGGACTTGGTGAAATGAATCCTCAGCAATTATGGGAGACAACTATGGATCCCCAAAATAGAACTTTATTACAGGTTCAAATTAGTGATGCTGTAGTGGCAGATAATATTTTTACTACTTTAATGGGAGATAAGGTTCAACCAAGAAAAGAGTTTATCCAAAAACATGCCAATGAAGTTCAGAATTTAGATATATAAGGGGAGGCTATTTAAGAGATGCTTGAAGAGAAAAAAGAGCAGATAAGAGCAGTTGAAATTGAAGATGAAATGAAAGAAGCTTATATTGATTATTCAATGAGTGTGATTGTGGGAAGGGCTTTACCTGATGTAAGAGATGGTTTAAAGCCTGTACATAGAAGGATATTATATGCGATGAATGATTTAGGTATGACTCCTGATAAATCTCATAAAAAATCGGCGAGAATAGTTGGAGAGGTATTAGGTAAGTATCATCCGCATGGTGATACAGCAGTTTATGATACAATGGTTAGAATGGCACAAGATTTTTCTTCTCGCTATCAATTAGTTGATGGTCACGGTAACTTTGGCTCAATTGATGGTGATAGTGCAGCAGCTATGCGTTATACTGAGGCACGAATGAATGAGATAACTACTGAATTATTATCTGATATAAAAAAAGATACAGTTGATTTTGTCGATAATTTTGACGGTACCCTAGAAGAGCCAGAAGTATTACCAGCTAGATTACCTAATTTATTAATCAATGGTTCATCTGGTATTGCAGTAGGGATGAGTACTAATATACCTTCTCATAATTTAGGTGAAGTTATCTCGGGTGCAATTAAGGTAATTGATAATCCTGATATTGATTCAATTGAGCTAATGAAAATAATTAAAGGTCCTGATTTTCCAACTGGTGGTATAATAATGGGTCGTGGGCCAATTAAAAATTATTTTGAAACTGGACGAGGTAAAGTTAAACTAAGAGCTAAATCAGAAATTGAAGAAGAAGATAATAGAATTATAATAACTGAACTACCCTATCAAGTAAACAAAGCTAAATTGATTAAAAAGATTGCTACACTTGTTAGAGATGATAAAATAGAGGGGATTTCTGATTTAAGAGATGAGTCTGATCGACGTGGAATGCGAATAGTTATTGAGCTTAAAAGAAGTTCTAATGCTGAGATTGTATTAAATAAATTATATAAACATACTAGATTACAGACCACTTTTGGTATTATTATGCTAGCTTTAGTAGATAATGAACCTAAGGTGTTGAATATTAAAGAAGTTTTAGAGCATTATATAGAACATCAAAAAGAGGTTGTAACTAGAAGAACTCAATATGATTTAACTAAAGCTAAAAATAGAGCTCATATTTTAGAAGGTTTTAAAATAGCTTTAGATAACATTGATCAAATAATAAAATTAATTAGAGGTTCTGATAATTCTAAAAAAGCTCAAAAGAAACTGCGAGCTAATTTTAAACTAACTAAAAAACAGGCTAAAGCTATTCTTGCGATGCGTTTAAGTAGATTAACTGGCTTAGAACGTGGTAAAATAGAGTCTGAATATAATGATTTACAAAAAGAAATTAGTTATTTAGAATCTATTTTAGCAAGTGAGCAAAAATTATTAGATATCATAAAAACTGAGTTATCTGAGTTAAAAGATAATTATAATGATCCAAGGAGAACAGTAATTACTGACCAAAAGATAGATATTGATATAGAAGATTTAATTGCTGAAGAAGAAGTTGTAATTACCTTAACTAAAGAAGGTTATATTAAAAGGATACCTTTAGATACTTATCGTAGTCAACATCGAGGTGGTAAGGGAATAATTGGAATTAAGACTAAAGAAGGAGATATTGTACAAGATATTTATAATACTTCAACTCATGATTATTTATTATTCTTTACTGATCATGGACGAGTATATCGAATTAAAGGTTACCAAATTCCCGAGGCTGGTCGTCAGGCTAGAGGGGTAGCAATGATTAATTTAATTGATCTAGAAGCTGATGAAAATATTACAGCTGTGTTAGATATTTCTGATTTTGAAGATGATAATTATTTATTTATGGCTACGAAAAATGGTATTGTTAAAAAGAGTAAGCTAGAAGAGTATAATACTAACTATACTGGTTTAATTGCCTTAAATTTAGATAAGGATGATAAATTAATTGATGTTAAGATTACAGATGGTAATAAAAATATTCTTTTAGGTAGCAAAACTGGTTTAGCAATTCACTTCTCAGAAGATGATGTTAGAAGCATTGGTAGAAATGGTAGAGGAGTGAAAGGAATTACTTTAGCTGATGACGATGAAATTATTGGCTTTGATGTGGTAGATAAGGAAGAGATTGAATCTTATCAGTTATTATCGGTAACGAATAAAGGATATGGCAAAAAGACTCCATTAAGTAAATATCGAACTCAAAGCAGAGGTGGTAAAGGAATTATCACTCTAAAAAGTAAAGAAAATAATGGTGAGTTATTAGATATAAATGTTGTTAAGGGAGATGAAGAGGTAATTTTAATTACTACTAATGGTATTTTACTAAGGACATCTCTAGCTGAAGTATCTACAACTGGGAGAAATACGCAAGGAGTTAAACTAATTCGTTTAGATGATGGTGATAAATTAGCTTCAATCGGTCAGGTTGACTAAAAATAAACTTAATAGGTCTTGAATTAAATTTAGATTTATTGTATAATTAGCTCAAATGAAATATTACTCAAATTAACGAAGAAAGGTCTAGTAAATTATTTCTTTAGCTAAGAGAGTCAGTGCTTGCTGTAAACTGACCTAAAGAGATAGTTGAATCCATCCTGGAGTTGCCAGTAATTAAGCTGGACGGTAGCAGCCGTTACTTGTGATGAGTGGGTTTTACCAACTAGAGTGGTACCACGGGAGTTGATTATAACAGGCTCTCGCCTCTAATAATACAAGGGGGTGAGAGTCTTTTTAGTTGCTAGCAAAACGATTTTTGTATTAAATTTATATAAAAGAATCAAACTAGAGGATATTCGGCTAAAAGTACAGTAATCTGGAATCAGGAACAAGGAATCATTAAAACCTTAAATCAAAGTCAAGAACTATGTGGTTTTGAAGTTAAGGTTTTGAGCTTTATGCTTTTGAACTTAACTGTAAACTGTAAACTGTAAACTGTAAACTATCAACTATCAACTATCAACTATCAACTCATTTGGGAGTGAGTATAAATATAATATATGGATAAACACTAATTTGCAGCTAAAAAATTTTAGCCGAGAATCCTAAAATAAGAATAGGGAGTGGTAAGTAGTGGAGAATAAGAGAACAATGATGTTGCCAGGACCAGTTGATGTTCCTCATCAAGCTTTAATAGCTTCTGCACAAGAGATGATAGGGCATCGTACTAAGGATTGTGAAAGATTAGTTGCTGAGGTAAGCGAAGGGTTAAAGTATGTTTTTCAGACTGAAAATGATGTTTTAACCTTAACTTGTTCAGGTACTGGAGGTCTTGAGGCTTCTTTAGCTAATACTTTATCTAAAGGTGATAAGGTGTTATCCTTATCGACTGGTGCTTTTGGAGATAGGTATGCTAAAATAGCTGAAAGATATGGACTAGAAGTAGATAAGATTGATTTTACTTGGGGAGAAGCAATTGATTTAAAGCAAGTAGAAGAGAAGTTGGCCCAGGCTGATTTAGGTGAGTATGGAGCAATTTTGATGACTCATAATGAGACTTCAACTGGTGTAATTAATCATCCAGCTGGAGTTGGTGAATTAGCTAGAGAGTATGATACGCTATTATTTATTGATGCTGTTAGCTCTTTAGGGGGAATTGAATTAAAAACTGATGAGTGGGGAGCAGATATTGTAGTTACTTCTTCACAAAAAGCATTAATGACTCCACCAGGATTAGCTTTAGTCAGTGTAAGTGAGCGAGCTTTTGCCGCTACTGAAGATTCTGATTTACCCACTTTTTATTGGGACTTTAATCGAGCTCGTAAGTTTTTACATGAGCGACCAAATCAGACTCCTTCAACGCCAGCAATAGCTACTTTATATGCTTTAAGAGAAGTATTAAGACAGATTAAAGAAGAAGGGTTAGAAAATGTATTTAAACGTCATGAAATTTTGGCCCGTTCTTTTAGAGCAGCTATGCGGGCTTTAGGTTTAGAACTATTAGTTGATGATGAAATAGCCTCTAAAACTGTTACTGCTGTTAAAATGCCTGAAGGAATTGAATATGAGACTTTAAAGGATAAATTATTAGAGCAACATAATGTTTATATAACTGGAAGTAAAGGACATTTAAAAGGAAAAGTATTTAGAGTTGGCCATATGGGCCAAGTAAGTAGAAATGATATTTTATCAGCTATTTCAGCACTTGAATTAGTTTTAGCAGAAGAAGGATTAGATGTAGAATTAGGTACTGGCTTAAAAGCAGCCCAAAAAATATTCAAGGAGGAAAAATAAAATGACTAAAAAAGTATTAGTAAGTGATCCAGTTTCAGAAGCAGGAAGAAATCTATTAAAAGAAAATGGAGTTGAGGTAACATATAATACAGAATTATCTTATGAGGAGCTATTAGAAGAAATACCTAAGTATCATGGGATTATTTTAAGAAGTATGACTCCATTAAATGAAGAAGTATTAGATAAAGCTGAGAATTTAGAAGTGATTGCTAGAGCAGGGTCTGGGTATGATAATATTGATATCGAAGCTGCTACTAAAAATGGAATTATTGTTTTAAATACTCCAGGAGAAAATACTATTTCTGCTGCTGAGCAGACAATGGCATTAATGTTAGCTAGTGCAAGAAATACAGTACAAGCTAATAATTCAATGAATCAAGGTATTTGGGACCGTGGTAAATACCAAGGAGTAGAATTAAATCAAAAGACATTAGGAATTATTGGTCTAGGTCGAGTTGGTGGTCATGTGGCTAAAAGAGCTAAAGCTTTTAATATGGAAGTTATAGCTAATGACCCATATATTCCAGAAGAAAGAGGAGAAAGATTAGGAGTAGAATTAGTTAGTAAAGATGAAATTTATGAAAGGTCTGATTATGTGACTATTCATACTCCTTTAACTGATGAAACAAAGCATCTGTTTAATCAAGATAGTTTTGCTAAAATGAAGGATGGAGTTTATTTAATTAATGTTGCTCGTGGTGGATGTGTAGATAGATTTGATTTAGAAGAAGCAATTAAAAGTGGGAAAATATCTGGAGCAGGATTAGATGTTCATGAAGAAGAGCCTCCAGGTAAAGATTATAATCTAATTGATTTAGAAGAAGTTATTTTAGCTCCTCACTTAGGAGGAACTACGGTAGCTGCTATGGATAATGTAGCAATCGAAGCAGCTGAACAAGCCTTAATGGTCTTTAATGATGAACTACCAAGGACTCCATTAAATGTACCAAGACTACAGCCAGATGAGCTTAAAGAGGTAGAGCCTTATATTAAATTAGCAGAAAAATTAGGTAAATTTTATGCTGGCTGGAGAGAAGATAGAATTGAAGAATTAGAAATAATTTATCAAGGTGAGTTGACTGAACATGATGTATCACCGATTAATACTGCTTTATTAAAGGGATTATTAAATCCAATTTTAGATGAAAATATTAATTTAGTTAATGCCCAAATGGTTGCTGAAGAAAGAGGGATGAAAATAACTGAATCAAAGATTAATACTACTGATAGATATTCAAATTTAATCAAAGTAAAAGCTAAAAATAATGGAACTACTAGAGAACTAGCTGGTACTGTTTTTGGAAAGAATGATCTAAGAATAGTAGAAATTGATGGTTACAAAGTAGAGGTTATTCCTTCAGGAAGTCTATTAGTTAATAAGCATAATGACCAGCCAGGAGTTGTAGGACAGATAGGAACTATTTTAGGAGAAAATAATATTAATATTGGTAGTATGCAATTAGGTCGCCAAGAGCTTGGTGGAGATGCAATTATGCTTTTAAATATTGATCATGAGGTTGAAGCAGAAGTTATTGAAGAAATTCTTAAGATAGAAGGCTTAGAGTATGTTGATACCTTTACTTTATAAATAATAAAGGGTGATAAAAAATGTTAGATTTAAATTTTGTCAGAGAAAATATTGCTTTGATTAAAGCAAGTTTAGAAGCAAGAGGAGCTAAAGCTCCAATTGATGAATTTAAAACTGTAGATGAGAAAAGAAGAGAATTAATTCAAGAAGTAGAGGATTTACAACAGATTCGAAATCAAGAATCTACTAGAATTGGTGAGTTAAAAAGAGAAGGTAAAGATGAGCAAGCTAAAGAAATTATTGATAAAATGCAAGAAGTTGCTGATCAAATAAAAGAATTAGAAATCAAGGTAAAAGAATATGAAACAAAATTAGAAGAAATTATGTTGCAGTTGCCTAATATTCCTCATCAAGATGTTCCTAAAGGAGAAAGTGAAAAGGATAATGTTTGTATTAAAAAGTGGGGTGAGCCAACAGAGTTTGATTTTTCTCCTCAGCCTCACTGGGAATTAGGTGAAGAATTGGATATTCTAGATTTTGAAAAGGGAGCAAAGGTTTCTGGTTCTAGATTTACTTTCTTAAAGGAAGCTGGAGCTAAATTAGAGCGAGCTTTAATTAGTTTTATGATCGATATTCATACTGAAGAACATCAATATAAGGAAGTTTTTCCACCATATATTGTAAGAGAAGAAAGCATGTATGGTACTGGTCAATTGCCTAAATTTAAAGAAGATGCCTTTAAATTGGAGGGCCAAGATAGTTATTTAATTCCTACTGCTGAAGTTCCAGTTACTAATATGTATCGTGGTGATATTTTAGATTTAGAAGAGTTACCAATTTATCATGTTGCATATAGTGCTTGTTTTAGAGCAGAAGCTGGAGCACATGGTCGAGATACTAGAGGGATTATTAGACAACATCAGTTTAATAAAGTAGAATTAGTTAAGTTTGTAGAACCAGAATCTTCTTATAATGAGCTAGAAAAGTTATTAAAAAATGCTGAAAAAATTCTGCAACTTTTAAAACTACCTTATCGGATAGTCAATTTATGTACTGGTGATTTAACATTTGCTTCAGCTAAAACTTATGATATTGAAGTTTGGATGCCTGGTTATAATAAATATCGTGAAATATCTTCTTGTAGTAACTTTGAAGATTTTCAGGCTAGAAGAGCTGAAATTAAATATCGACCAGAAGCCGATGCAAAATCTAAATTTATTCATACTTTAAATGGGTCTGGTTTAGCAATTGGTAGAACAGTAGCTGCTATTATGGAAAATTATCAAAACTCTGATGGCAGCATTACTATCCCAAAAGCACTGAGACCTTATACTGGCGGAAAAGAAAGGATAGTTTAATAAAAACTTACAAATTAATAAAATAATCACAAATGAGATGTAGCTTATGCATATAGGCTACATCTTCAAACTGTTATTTTCAGAAAATTTAAATAGTTGACACCGCTTATTAACTTATAGTATACTATTTAATGTGGGTAGTCGGATTTGAAAATTTATTAATTATAAACAACACCAAGGAGGTTGTTAAAAGAATGTCCAAGAAAATGAAAGCAATGGATGGAAATACTGCTGCAGCACATGTTTCTTATGCTTTTACAGATGTAGCGGCTATATATCCAATTACTCCATCCTCACCAATGGCTGAATATGTTGATAAGTGGAGCGCGAATGGCAGAAAGAATATCTTTGGACAAGAGGTTAAACTAACAGAAATGCAATCAGAGGCAGGTGCTGCTGGGGCTGTTCATGGTTCTTTAGCTTCAGGTGCATTGACTACAACTTATACTGCTTCTCAGGGATTATTATTAATGGTTCCAAACATGTATAAGATTGCTGGTGAATTGTTACCTGGTGTTTTCCATGTTAGTGCAAGAACTGTAGCTACACAAGCACTATCTATTTTTGGAGATCATTCTGATGTTATGGCAACTCGACAGACTGGTTGTGCTATGTTAGCTTCTGGTAGTGTACAAGAAGTTATGGATTTATCTGGAATAGCTCACTTAGCTTCAATTAAATCAAGAGTACCTTTCGTACATTTCTTTGACGGTTTTAGAACTTCGCATGAAATTCAAAAGATTGAGGTATTAGATTATGATGACTTAGCTGGTTTAGTTGATTATGATGCAGTACAAGATTTTAGAGATAATGCTTTAAATCCAGAAAGCCCAGTAACTATGGGTACTGCTCAAAATCCTGATATTTTCTTCCAGGCTCGTGAAGCATCTAATAAATTTTATGACGCTATACCTGATATAGTAGACGAATACATGCAAGAGATTAATGAATTAACTGGCAGAGATTATAAGCCATTTAATTATCATGGTGCTGAAGATGCCGAACGTATAATCATTGCTATGGGTTCAGCTACTGATACTATTGAAGAAACTGTAGACTATCTTGTAGAACAAGGAGAAAAAGTAGGTTTAATCAAAGTTAGATTATATCGACCTTTTTCTGAAAAATACTTTATGAATGTTTTACCGGATAGTGTTAAAAAGATTGCTGTTTTAGATAGAACTAAAGAGCCAGGTGCAGTTGGAGAACCTTTATATGAAGATGTTAGAAGTTTATTTTATGATAAAGAGCAAACTCCAGTCATAGTTGGTGGACGTTATGGTTTAAGTTCTAAAAATACTGTACCAAGTGACTTTAAAGCTGTTTATGATAATCTTGCTCAAGAAGATCCTAAAAATAACTTTACTATAGGAATTGAAGATGATGTTACAAATACTTCCCTAGAAGTAACAGATAAAATAGATACTATTCCTGAAAGTATTGTTAGATGTAAATTCTGGGGTATTGGTGGCGACGGAACAGTTGGTGCTAATAAAAATGCAATCAAGATTATTGGTAACAATACTGATAAATATGCTCAAGGTTACTTCTCTTATGATTCTAAGAAATCAGGTGGAGTAACAGTATCTCACCTTCGCTTTGGTGATGAGCCTATTAAAGCAACTTATCTAATTGATAAAGCTAATTTTGTAGCCTGTCATGATGATTCTTATCTAGGTCAATTTGATATGGTAGAAGATTTAATAGAGGGCGGAACTTTCCTTCTAAACACTATTATGGAAGAAGATGAGTTAGTAGAAAAATTGCCAGGTGAAGTTAAGGCTTATCTAGCTGAAAATGATATAGATTTTTATATTATTAATGCTTATGATATTGCTGAAGAAGCAGGATTAGGTCGTAGAATTAACATGGTAATGCAGACTGCCTTCTTTAAATTAGCTGAGATTATTCCAATTGATGATGCAATTGATTATTTAAAAACAGCTATCAAAAACACTTACGGTCATAAAGGTGATGATATTGTTGAGATGAATTATCAAGCTGTAGATAAAGCTCTTGATAATTTACAAAAAGTTGAGGTTCCAGCTGATTGGGCTAATGCAGAAACTGAAGCTAAAGAAGTTGATGAAGATAGACCTGAATTTATTAAAGATGTTGTAGATGTTATTAATCTACAAAAAGGTGATGAATTACCTGTTAGTACTTTTGAAGGTAGAGAAGACGGTAAATTCCCTCAAGGTACAGCAGCTTATGAAAAGAGAGGTATTGCAATTCATGTGCCTAACTGGTTAGATGATAAGTGTATCCAGTGTAATCAATGTGCATTTGTTTGCCCACATGCTGTAATTAGACCTTTCTTATTAGATGAGGAAGAAGTAGAGAATGCTCCAGAAGGATTAACAACTATTACTGCAAATGGTAAGCAGTTTGATGGTTTAGAATATAGAATTCAAGTAAGTCCTCTTGACTGTACAGGTTGTAAAGTATGTGTTAATACTTGTCCTGTAGATGCACTTGAGATGGAATCATTCGCTGATCAAGTTGCTAAAGAGAAAGATAATTGGGAGTATGTAAGTGAAAAAGTATCAATTAAAGATGACTTAATGGATAAGTCTAGCTTTAAAGGTAGCCAGTTTGCTAAGCCACTAGTTGAGTTTTCTGGTGCTTGTGCTGGTTGTGGTGAGACTGCTTATGTTAAGTTGTTAACTCAATTATTCGGTGATAGAATGATGATTGCTAATGCAACAGGATGTACTTCTATTTGGGGGGGGTCTGCTCCATCAACACCATTTACTACTGATGAGAATGGTTTTGGACCATCTTGGGCCAACTCTTTATTTGAAGACAATGCTGAGTTTGGTTATGGTATGCATATTGGTGTAGAACAGATTAGAGCTAGAATCGCTGACTTAATGGAAGCAGCATTAGAGAAGGATTTAGATGAAGAATTAGCAACTGCTTTCAATGAATGGTTAGAAAATAAAGATGATGGCGAAGCTTCTAAAGCAGCAACTGTGAAGATTAGACCATTGTTGGATAAATATAGTGATGAGTATGAAGAAGTAGCTGAAATTGCTGATAAAGAGAAGTTTTTAGTTAAGAAGTCACAATGGTTAATTGGTGGTGACGGATGGGCTTATGATATCGGTTACGGTGGTCTTGATCATGTTCTTGCTTCAGGTGATGATGTAAATGTTTTAGCATTAGATACTGAAGTTTATTCTAATACAGGTGGTCAATCATCTAAAGCTACTCCTACTGCAGCTGTTGCTAAATTTGCTGCATCTGGTAAGAAGACTAGTAAGAAAGATCTTGGTTTAATGTTAACTAACTATGGTTATGTTTATGTAGCAAAAGTAGCTATGGGTGCTAATATGAACCAGACTATTAATGCAATTAAAGAGGCTGAAGCATATAATGGTCCATCAATTATAATTGCTTATGCACCATGTATTTCACACGGAATTAAAGGTGGTATGGGGCAAAGCATTGAGCAGGAAGATAAAGCTGTTAAGTCAGGATATTGGAACTTATTCCGTTTCAACCCTGAATTAAAAGAAGAAGGCAAGAATCCATTTAGCCTTGATTCTAAGGAACCGACTGAATCAGTAAAAGACTTCTTGTTAACTGAAAGACGTTATACTATTTTACAACGTACTTTCCCAGATATTGCTGAAGAGTATTTTGATATAGCAGTAGAAGATACTAAGCAAAGATATAAGACTTATCAAGAGTTAGAAAAGATGTATGAAAAAATGTATGCTGAAGATGAAGAGTAAGTTTAATTAAAAGGCAGCCCTTTTGGGCTGTCTTTTAAAAATAAAAATTAATTTTTAATTAATCCTTGACAATAATCAATGTATAGTATATACTTTTAATTGGCTCATAAAAAAAAGAGCTTAAAATGTGGAGGGGTGTCCGAGTCCGGTTTATGGTGGCAGATTTGAAATCTGTTGTGCGTTTTTGACGCACCGTGGGTTCGAATCCCACCCCCTCCGCCATTTTTAATTGACGATTGACAATTAGCAATGATTTAATTATTTAAGATTTTAAGTTAAATACTGCGGAGAGATACCCAAGTGGCTGAAGGGGCGGGTTTGCTAAACCTGTAGCAGGACATATTGTCCTGGCGAGGGTTCGAATCCCTCTCTCTCCGCCATTTTATTTATCTAAGTATATTTATTATTTTTTGTTTTTAAATGTTTTTGAATTTAACTTTATACTATACACTATAAACTTTACACTTAAAAACTCATGTGCCCGTAGCTCAACTGGATAGAGTAACTGACTACGAATCAGTAGGTTGGGGGTTCGAATCCTACCGGGCACGCCATTTCAGTTTACAGTTTACAGTTTACAGTTTATAGTTTACAGTTTATAGTTTACAGTTAAGTTCAAGAGCAAAATCAATTTCATTTTAAATGCTTTTAATCATTTTTTCATCTGTGGTTATCTGTGGCTAAAAAAGATTTTGACTTTACTGAAAAATAATATAATTACTAAAGGAAATAGATTATGGATGATAAATATTTTATGAAAGAAGCTTTTAAGGAAGCTGAGATTGCTTTTGCTAAAGATGAAGTTCCTATTGGGGCAGTAATAGTTAAAGATGATAAGATTATAGCTAGAGCTCATAACTTAAAAGAGGGCAGACAAGATCCGTTGGCCCATGCAGAATTATTAGCTATAGAGAAAGCATCTAATAGATTAGCTACTTGGCGACTGCAGAATTGCAGTATTTTTGTGACTTTAGAGCCTTGTCCAATGTGTGCTGGTGCTATAGTGCAGGCTCGTTTTAAAAGGGTTATTTTTGCTGCAAGCGATCCTAAATCTGGTGCTTGTGGTAGTTTATATAATTTGGCCCAAGACGAAAGATTAAATCATAGCTTAGAAGTTAAAAGTGGAATTTTAGCTAATAAATCAAGTAATATGTTAAAAGACTTTTTTCAAAAGTTAAGAAATAGGAATTAAGAAAAAAATGCTATATCAAATTTAAGGTAAATTTATTAAATTATGCTCTAAATAAATGTTTTGTTTGTGATATTTTTTTGAACTAAGGATTTTGAATTTAACTATCAACTATCAACTATCAACTATCAACTATTTTAACCTGGAGAGGTGTCCGAGTCCGGTTTAAGGAGCTCGCCTGGAAAGCGAGTAAGGGTTATCCCTTCGAGGGTTCAAATCCCTCCCTCTCCGCCATTTACAGTTGACAGTGGATATGGTTTGTATGCTTTTCACGGACAGTCCTGATTTTTAGGACTGGTAGGGTGTTTTTTACACGAAGGGTCTGATAAGACCCGTAGGGACAGTTGAGTTCAAAACCATTACAATCAAAACCTTAAATAAATATATTAGACCCGACATGTTCTTTAATAATTACCTTTTATTTATAACCTAGGTTGTTTTTTAAGGTTGGCAGAGATAGTTAAGCTCAAGATCTAAAGGATTTTAAATGATTTTGATTTTAACTATAAACTGTAAACTTGCAATTCTCAAACTATAAACTGTTTTAAAAAAGGTTTGCAGTTTCAAATCTTTATTGTTATAATTTAAATAGTGTAATAAAGGCATTAGCCTTTATATAAATTTGGTCGTGCTAAATATGGGGTGGTAGCGGTACCCTGTAACCCGCAATCCGCTATAGCGGGATTGATGTCTGTTTTAAGCATATTTGCTATAAGGCTGCCCTAAATAAGTGGTGTTGACAATTGGGTCCTACGCAACGGTGATTTATAAACTCCGTCAGGTCCGGAAGGAAGCAGCGGTAAGTAAACCCCATCGTGTGCCGTAGGGTTACCTGGTTCGAGCTAACTGTTTAGGTAACGCTTGTAATGAGTATGTGAGAACAGATGCACGGCCTTTATTCTATATTGCAGATATATTTTGGGGGTTAGATAAATGGCTTATCTTTCATTATATCGTAAATGGAGACCGCAAGATTTTTCTGATATTGCAGGACAAAAAAATATAGTTAAAACTTTAAAGAATGCTATTGAGCTTGATAGAATAGCTCATGCTTACTTGTTTTGTGGCCCCCGTGGTACAGGAAAGACTAGTACAGCAAAAGTACTAGCTAAAGCTTTAAATTGTGAGGATGCACCTACTACTTCACCCTGTGATAGTTGTGAAGTATGTAAAAAAATAAAAAATAATAATTCAATGGATGTAATAGAAATTGATGCTGCCTCTAATCGGGGTATAGATAAGATTAGAGAGTTAAGAGAAAAGGTTAAATTTTCTCCTACAGAGGGAAATTATAAAATATATATTATTGATGAAGTACATATGTTAACTAAAGAAGCCTTTAATGCCTTATTAAAGACTTTAGAAGAACCACCTAAGTATGTTATTTTTATTTTAGCAACTACTGAACCCCATAAATTACTACCTACCATTTTATCGCGTTGTCAACGCTTTGATTTCAAACGTTTATCTGAAGAAGCTATTATAGATAGATTGAAATTTATTGCTCAACAAGAGGAAATTAAAATAGCTGATGATGCTCTTTCAGTTATAGCTCGCTATTCAAATGGTGGGATGCGTGATGCAATTAGTATTTTAGATCAGACTGTATCCTTTGCTAAAGGAGAGATTGCTTTAGCTGATGTAGAAGAAGTGTTAGGAGTTGTAGGTAAGAAGAAATTATTTGAAATATTAGATATAATAATTGCTGGTGATGTTAAAGCTGGGATTAATTTAATTAATGAGATTATTGCTCAAGGTGCTGATAGCAAGCAACTGATAAATGATTTAATTTATCATTGTCGTAATTTATTATTAGCTAAAGAGTGTGAAGATATTGATAGATTAATTAATGGTTCACAAGAGTTTAAAGCAGAAATTAAAGCACAAGCCAAAAAGTTGAGCAAAAGAATGCTTTTTAGCTTATTAGAAGATTTAACTGAGCTGGAATATAATTTGAAAAATACTATTAAAGCAGAGATAATTATTGAAATGGGCTTAGTTAAATTAATTCGAGAACAGGCTAAAGTTGGCAAAAAAGAGTTTAATTATGATACTATTTTAAATAGATTAACTAATTTAGAAAAAAAACTAGCTGCTAAAAAGATAAATCAAGACTTTAATTCTAAAGCTGAGAATAAAGATAATAAAAATGAAGAGAATAAATATCAAACAGTAACTAATAAAGCAAAGAAGGAAGCTAGTGAAGCGAATCAAGATAAAAAAGTTCAAGCAGATACTAAAGAGTTTCAAAATAGAGCTTCTGATTTGAGCTTAGAAGATATTAATTCAGCTTGGGATAAAGTAATTAAAGATTTAAAGGAAAAGAAGAAGATGCAATTATATTCTGTATTAGAGCATAATACTAAGTTAACTAAATTGAAAGATAATAAATTATTTATTAAGTTAGAAAATGAGAGTTCTTTTTATAAAGATACACTTTATAAGGGTAAAAGTGCTTTAACTGATTCGGTACAAAAAGCCTTTGGCCCTGATTTAAGAATTGAATATGTTTTTTCTGAGTATAAAAAAAAATCTAAAGAAGAGAAAATAATGGAAGATGATTTAGTCAATGAGGTTATGGAATTGTTTTCTGGTAAAGTAGTAAAAATAGAAGCTATAGATTAATAAAAAAGTTTTATAATAATTTTAGGGAGGTTATTTTTTATGGATATGAAAAAAATGATGAAGCAGGCACAACAAATGCAGAGTAAAATGGAGCAGGCAAAAAAAGAACTAGCTAATAAGACGGTTGAGGCATCTGCTGGTGGTGGCATGGTTAATGTAGTAGCAAATGGTAATCAGGAGATTGTTGAATTAGATATTAATCCTGATGCAGTAGATCCAGATGATGTTGAAATGCTAGAGGATTTAGTTGTTGCAGCTTGTAATGAAGCTATGCGTAAAGTAGAAGAGATGACTTCTAAAGAAATGAGTAAAGTTACAGGCGGAATGAATATTCCGGGAATGTAGAGGTATAGATGATGAAATATTATGCACGGCCTTTATCAAATTTAATTGGTCAGTTAACTAAGCTACCTGGAATAGGTAAAAAGACTGCCCAAAGACTGGCTTTTTATATCTTAAGTATGGAAGATGAGTCAATAACTGAATTATCTGAAGCAATTTCTGAAATAAAGGGAAAGTTAGATTATTGCTCAGTCTGTAATAATTTAACCGAAAGTGATCCCTGTCCTATCTGTCGTGATGCTAAAAGAGATGGCAGTATTATTTGTGTAATAGAAAATGTTAAGGATATTATAGCTATGGAGAAAACAGGTGAATATAAGGGGTTATATCATGTTCTACATGGTGCTATATCGCCTATGGATGGTGTTGGCCCAGATGATATTAAAATTCAGGGTTTACTAGATAGGATTAATAATAATCAGATAGAAGAGGTTATTTTAGCAACTGATCCTAATGTAGAAGGAGAAGCTACAGCAATGTATATTGCTAAGTTATTAAAAAGCTTAGAGATAAAAACTACTAGAATTGCTCATGGTTTACCTGCGGGTGGCGATTTAGAATATGCTGATGAGATAACTTTATCTAAAGCATTAGAAGGTCGGCGAGAAATTTAATACTTTATTTTAAGGAGTTGGTCATAATGGCCAACTCCTTTTTGTATTTTTTCCAGTATTATAATTTTTAATTTGGTTATCTTAAAA
>LFCJ01000081.1_pt1 | contig 50356 bp, 40 predicted proteins | sample 643141 | NCBI WGS metagenome assembly LFCJ01 (sample SAMN03766243, study PRJNA286221) | soda lake metagenome | biome: soda lake; feature: Kulunda steppe; material: water; isolation source: sample B1-Br-g2 brine of Lake Bitter-1 | place: Russia: Kulunda steppe | collected 2010-07
CCGCTCCCTGCACCGACCGAGAAGATCGGTCAAGAAGAAGTAAAGTGAGTGACAACGCTTCGGAGCGCCGCTGTACGGCGCTCCTTCGCTTCCTTGATCGTGCCGCTTCAGCTATCGTACGCTAGTGTCACCAACTACCGTAATGAATCAAAGAGTTTCAGGTAGTTTGGTCAGTTGTTTCGGCAACTACTGTTTACGACGGGGAGGATGTCACCAGTTCCGCCGCGCTTTGCCACCATTTATACCCGATGCCGTCCGTACAACAGTGCAATGGCGCAAGCGGGTAACTCCGAACTCGTCGATGCTTTCGAGCAGTTCTTTCGTAACTATTACGACAACGATATCAAACAGCTCGCCCAGCGCTACCCAAACGAACAGCGGTCGCTCCACGTCGACTGGCAGGATCTCTACCGGTACGACCCCGACCTCGCCGATGATTTCCTCAACCAGCCCGAACAGCTCCAGCGCTACGCCGAGGAAGCGCTGCGGTTGTACGACCTGCCGATCGACGTCAGTCTGGGGCAGGCCCACGTTCGGGTAACGAACCTGCCGGAGACCGAGTCACCCGAGATTCGGGAGATCCGTGCCCGGGAGATGAACTCGCTCGTGCAGGTGCGCGGAATCGTCCGGAAGGCAACCGATGTTAGACCGAAGATCCAGGAGGCCGCCTTCGAGTGTCAGCTCTGTGGGACGCTCAGCCGTGTCCCCCAGTCGAGTGGTGATTTCCAGGAACCCCACGAGTGCAAGGGCTGTGAACGGCAGGGTCCCTTCCGGGTGAACTTCGACCAGTCGGAGTTTATCGACTCCCAGAAGCTCCGTATTCAGGAGAGCCCGGAGGGGCTGCGCGGCGGGGAGACGCCCCAGGCGCTCGACGTTCACATCGAAGACGACATCACCGGCGAGGTGACACCTGGCGATCACGTCTCCGCGACCGGCGTCCTCCGGCTCGAACAACAGGAAAACCAGGGTGAGAAGAGCTCTGTCTTCGACTTCTACATGGAGGGGATGTCGATCCAAATCGACGAAGAGCAGTTCGAAGATATGGATATCACTGACGAAGACAAAAAACAGATCTACGAGATCTCCAACCAGGAAGACGTCTACGAACAGATGGTCGCCTCGATCGCCCCCTCGATCTACGGCTACGACCAGGAGAAACTCGCGATGATGCTCCAGTTGTTCTCGGGTGTCACGAAGAACTTGCCCGACGGCTCGCGGATTCGTGGCGATCTGCATATGCTGCTGATCGGCGATCCGGGTACCGGAAAGTCCCAGATGCTAAGCTACATCAAAAACATTGCACCCCGGTCCGTATACACCTCCGGAAAAGGCAGCAGCTCGGCTGGTCTTACCGCAGCTGCTGTTCGCGACGACTTCGGCGACGGACAGCAGTGGACGCTCGAAGCCGGCGCATTAGTTCTCGCCGATCGGGGCATTGCAGCCATTGACGAACTCGACAAAATGCGGTCGGAAGACCGGAGTGCCATGCACCAGGCCTTAGAACAACAGGAGATTTCCGTCTCCAAGGCCGGTATCAACGCCACTCTCAAGTCCCGCTGTTCGCTGCTTGGCGCGGCCAACCCCAAGTACGGCCGATTCGATCACTACGAACCGATCAGCGAACAGATCGACCTCGAACCGGCACTCATCAGCCGGTTCGACCTCATCTTCACCGTCACCGACGAACCTGACGAGGAGAAAGACCGGAACCTCGCCGAGCACATTCTCACGACCAACTACGCGGGTGAGTTGACGACCCAGCGCGAGGAGATGAACAGTATGGAGGTGAGCACAGAGGAGATCGACGAGATGACCGAACAGGTCGACCCCGAGATCGACGCCGAACTCCTGCGCAAGTACATCGCCTTCTCAAAACAGAACTGTCATCCACGGATGACTGAGGCAGCCCGCGATGCGATCCAGGAGTTCTACGTCGACCTCCGATCGAAAGGGACCGACGAGGACGCCCCCGTGCCGGTTACCGCCCGGAAACTCGAAGCGCTGGTGCGGCTTTCGGAAGCCAGTGCCCGGATTCGGCTCTCCGATACGGTCGAAGAACACGACGCCAACCGGGTCATCGAGATTGTCCGCTCTTGTCTCCAGGATATCGGCGTCGACCCCGAAACGGGCGAGTTCGACGCAGACATCGTCGAGGCTGGCACCTCGAAGTCCCAGCGCGATCGGATTAAGAACCTCAAAACGCTCATCGCCGATATCGAAGAGGAGTACGACGAGGGCGCACCGGTCGACATCGTCATGGAGCGTGCCGAGGAGATCGGCATGGATCAGTCCAAGGCCGAACACGAGATCGAGAAGCTCAAACAGAAAGGCGAGGTGTACGAGCCGAGTACGGACAACCTCCGGACGACGTAATCGCCGCCCAGTCGTCGAGCGCCCGACTCGGCTGCCAGTTCCGGTGATCGGACACGACGTTCTCGAACGACACCGCGAGCGATACCGAGTCGATCGTCACTCGTCGCCGACATCGGCGTCCGGCTTGAATGGTCCGGAGCCGACATGAGGATGGTGTGGCTGAACGCGGTTCGAGAACGGATCGCCGTCCGATAGCGTTTTTTTCGCCCGGGTTCGAGTGTAGATCGATGCAGTCGCCGGAGTTGGTTGTCATCCGTAACGAAGTCGACCCGAACTGTGAGTACCACTGTGACGCCCTCACAGCCCGGTTCCCCGATGCTCGCGAAATCGACTACCCGGCCGGCGATCGTCCCGACCTCGATCGGGCCGACGGTGTGGTCCTGACTGGGAGCACGGCGGGCGTCTACGAGGTCGCGGACCGACCCTGGATCGCTGACCAGCAGCGACTCGTTCGGGAGCTGATCGATCGCGAGATACCGACTCTCGGCGTCTGTTTCGGACACCAGCTCGTCAACGCAGCACTCGGCGGGACCGTCGAACACGTCGGGACGACGTGCCGGCCCGTCGACGCGACGCTCGCCGCCGACCCACTCTTTACGGACGTGTCGTCGATCGTGCCGGTCGCTCACGGCGATGTCGTCACCGACGCCGGCGACGAACTCGAGGTGATTGCGTCGGCAGACTACTACGAGGTGTTTGGTACTCGCCACCGGGAAGCCCCGCTATGGACGGTCCAGTTTCATCCGGAGTTTACCGCCGCGCTTCGCGAGCGTCTCGTCGCGGACTTTGAGTGGACCGACGATGGGGACGGGTTCGACGCAATCGACGCAACCGGCGTCTTCGAGAACTTCAAGACGATCGTGGCGGCCGAACTCGACCAGTCGTAACTCGCAGTTCGATCGGAGTCGGCCACGACTGTACCGATGGGAGACTGCTACACAGCGGCGATCGCTGACTCGATCGCGGACGCAGCGTTGAGTACTGTTGCATCGTCGAACCGCGAACCGACGAGCATGAGTCCGACTGGGAGTCCGTCGACCCTGCCGACAGGGACGCTTACTGCGGGATGGCCGGTGCGGTTGAAGGGAGCCGTGTTCGCAACGACCAGTTCCTGTCGTAGTCGATCGAACTGGTCGCGGTCGGGATCGTGTTCGGGTGCCGTCTGCACCGTCGTCGGCATCGCAAGCAGGTCGTGCTCTTCGAGCAGCGCGTCGTAGCGCTCGGTCAGTTCGACGGCGAGGTTCATGCCGGCGGCGTAGTATCGCGAGTGGTACGCGTCGTTTGCGTAGGCACCCACGAGCAGGGAGAGTTTCAACGGTGCCGGAAAGTCGTCGGCCTGTACGCGGCGGAACTTTCCGAAGGCGTCGATCCAGGAGGTGTTGTACCAGGCCTTCCAGCCGTGGCCCAACCCTTCGCCGATCATCGCGTCGAGCAACCCCTCGGCCGTACAGACAGTGTGAATGTCCGCTGCATCGTGATGCATCGGTTCGGTTGCCGTCTCGAGCGATGCGCCAGCAGCCTCGAGCCGTTCGAGTCCGTCCTGGACCGTTTCGAGGACGTCCTCGTCGGCCGTGGGCTGATCGAACCCCTCCTCGAGGACGCCGATCGAGTAGCCGTCGACGTCGCCCGTGAGGTCCTCGTGGTACTGTTCGACCGGTACCGTCGATGGCTTTCGAAGATCCCGCTCGTTGCTCCCCGCGATGACTGAGAGGACTCGGGCAACGGTCTCGACGTCCGGCCCCATCGGTCCCGGATGGTCGATCGCGTGTTCGAGCCCGATACAGCCGGTGTAGGGGACCAGTCCGTAAGTGGGCTTGTGGCCGACGATACCACAGAGGGCAGCCGGAATGCGGACGCTGCCGCCCTGGTCGGACCCGATCGCAATGTCAGCGTCGCCGGTCGCGACGACGACCGCGCTGCCACCGCTTGACCCCCCTGCCAGGGCGTCGGCGTCGTGGGGGTTCGTGATCGCTCCGAACGCACTGTGGCCGGTCCGGGTCATCGCCATGTCGTCCATGTTCGTCTTCCCGACGATCGACGCACCGGCGTCGAGCAGTCGTGTGACGATCGTCGCGTCGACGTCCGGGACGTAGCCTTCGACGACCTGGGAGCCACAGGTCAGTTCGACGCCGGCGACGCAGATGTTGTCCTTGATCGCGACGTCCAGGTCGGCGAGAGGGCTGTCACCGTCGCCATCGCCGCCTGCGACGTGACAACGGCTCACCCAGGCGTTGTGCGGGTTCTCGTCGTCCGGTGGGCGGACGCCCGCCGTTCGTTCGCGCCGCTCCTGTCCACCGAGTCGGGGCTCTAGATCGTACGATCGAACCGTCTCGTACGCGCTGGCCCGTTGGTCGGCCAGTTCGGCAAACAACTCGAGTTCGTCGTCGGTGAGCTCGAGAAACAGGCTCTCACCGAGTGCACGGAGGTCGTCTTCAGTCGGCGATCGGAGAGGCATAGCAGACACGTCACGACGGCGCCCAAAGTCGCTATTCGACGCTGTTCTGAGAGTCTCCGATTCGGAACGGTCTGTGTCGCGTCTCTGTCCGTTCGGTTCGTGGGTAGAATCGAGTACAGTTCGACTGCAGGCTCGGCCAGAATCGAGGCGACCGACCGAGCAGGTGTCTGTCGGATCACTCCTCGACCGAGCGATAGGTGACGGTGTTTGCACCCTGATAGGTACGTCGTGGTCGGTCCAACTGGGGTCCGCTCTCGTGAACCGATCGAACGTAAAGTATCGCAGGCGGCTGCAGGCCCCGGTGCTTCGAGGATACGACCCGAAACGGTGTCACAGACCATCATCCGGAATTTTCAGCGATCGAATCGATCGGATCATCGAACCACGTTCCACCCCCATCAGCAATGAACGTCAGCATCGAAGTCGAGTACTGGGTAACCGATCGAGACGGCCGACTTACACCGCCGGGCGAACTCACCGACGTCTCCGAACAGGTCGTCGAGGAGTTCGTCGAGCCGATGCTCGAACTGAAGACGCCGGCCTGTGAGTCGATCGAGGAACTCCGGCGACAGTTCCTCGAGACACTCGAAGAAACCCTCTCGCGAGCCGACGAACTGGACAAACGTCTCGTTCCGCTGGGGACCCCGATCAACTGTGGCAAGATTTCACGACGCACGGACGAACGAGCCCGGATCCAGAAGCAGGTCGTGGGCGCTGATTTCGCCCGGGCGAAGTACTGTGCAGGGACCCATATCCACATCGAGAAGCGGAATGTTACCGACCAGCTCAATACGCTTATCGCGCTTGATCCGGCACTCGCGCTGGTCAACTCCTCGCCGTACGTCCAGGGTGAACGCGTTGCAAAGGGCGCTCGGGCCTACTGGTACCGAAAGCGGGTGTACGAGGAGTACCCGAAACACGGCCAGCTCTGGGCGTACGTCGAGAACGTCGGCGAGTGGAATCGGCGTCTCGAACACCGCTACGAGGAGTTCGAGCAGGCAGCGATCGAGGCGGGCGTCGACAAATCTGCAGTCGCAGACCACTTCTCGCCCGACGACGTGGTCTGGACGCCGATCCGACTTCGGGAAGCGATGCCCACCGTCGAGTGGCGATCGCCAGATGCGACACTTCCGAGCCAGTTGCTGCGGTTGACCGCGCAGTTCCGGACAGTGATGAACGACCTGCATCACGCAAACGTGCAGATCGAGGACGAAAGCGGCGACGAACCCGGCCACGTGAGCAGCGACGAGATCACGCTTCCCGACTTCGATACCACCTGTGACCTCGCGGAGGCAGCGATCCACGATGGCCTCGAAAACGATACCGTCGCTAGCTATCTCGACCGAATGGGCTTTTCGGTCGAGGACTACCATCCGATTTCGACACGGATCGATGGCCGGCAGTACGTCACCCGGAGCGACGCTCGTGACCTGCGTCTCGAGTATGCGAACGCACTCGAAGCCGACGTCGACGCGTTGCTCGGCGCGATCGAGCCCTGACCGGACTGGCCGTGGATATGGCCCCTGAATACGGGTCACGCTGATCGGAGCACCGACTCTTGAACGCGATCAGGTGCGATCGATCGTGCGAACGCACTCGTCGCCACGCCGATCTCCGGAGATCGATCAGAGGAGTCCAGTGATGAACGCCAGCCCCATCCCGATGAGGACGACGGCCGTCACCGTCGGCAGGTACGGCGTGTACCGTTCGATCCGCTCGCGGTGGTGCTCGTAGCCGGCGATCAACAGGAGCGTCGGTACGATGATCGCGATGATTACTGCGATCGAGTAGATAAGCATCAGTTCGAGGCAGGCGTCGGTCCCGACGCAGATCGCCAGAATCTGAACGGGCTCTTCGTGAGCGAACCCGAGCAACAGCGCCGTGATGCCGAGTGCAGCCAGTCCGCGTTCGGCGTGTTCTTCGGTGAGGTGCTGATGGCCGCCGCCCCAGGGAAGCGCCGATCGAATTCGTGCGAGCACTCCGGTATCGCGTTCGTCGGCGTGGTGGCCGTGGTGATCGTGCTCGTCGTGGGTGTGGTGGTCGTGGTCGTGGTGATCGTGCTCGTCGTGGACGTGGTGGCCGTGCCCGGAGCCGTCTGTATCGATTGCATGGGCGTGACCGTGGTCATGTCCGCCGTGATCGAGTGACTCGTCGTTGCCGTGGCCGTGCTCACCGTGGCCGTGATGATCGTCGTGACCGTGCTCACCGTGGCCGTGATGATCGTCGTGACCGTGCTCGCCGTGACCGTGATGATCGTCGTTGCTGTGGTCGTGGTCATGTTCGCCGTGACCGTCGCCGTGCTCGTGCATCCCGTGTGCGCCGTTTCGGTACTCGTGGATCCCGAGCAGGATGAGGAGGCTCCCGGCGACGACCCCGAGCCATGGCCCCTCCGCAAAATCGGCGAATGTGCTGAACCAAAAGTACGCAAGAACGAGGAGCACGCTGCTGATAAGGTGGCCGACGCCGAGGATCAGTGCTGCGAGAAAGCCGTATAGCCAGCGGCGCTTTCGGTTGAGTGCGTACGTCGCTGCGATCGGCCAACCGTGATCCGGCAGGACGCCGTGAATAAATCCGATCAGGACGACGCCGACGACGACCCCAAGCTCCATACACAAACGGCAGTGGTAGCTCCCTAAACACGTTGTTATGAACTCGATCGAGGGAGCGTAATACGGCTACTAAGGGTTAGCAATCGGGCCGATTTATTGCTAACTTCTACTATTGTCGAATTCGAGATTGTGAACTCAGTTCCCGTCGCCGTACTCGTACTCCTGTTCCGGATCTTCGACACCTTCGGTTCGTGAGCCAACCCAGGCACCGAGTGAGAGCCCGTACACGAGGTGACCGGCGTGGAACAGCGCAAGTTCGTCACTGTCGAGACGAATCCCGAGTATCTCTTTTAACATCACCTGCGAGCCAAACGCCGACAAGGCCATTCCGTACACCATCCCCCAGATGATCCCGCGCTGTTCGGGTTCGATCGATCGCTCGGCGTCCTGGAGGGCAAACAGGCCACCGAACAGCGCACCCGCCTGGATCCCGTAGGCGAAGTGCAAGACGAGGCCGGCGACCGGATGCTCCTCCGGGTCGCCGCCGGAGACGTACTGGGACCAGAAGTTCGCCGACGGCGGGAGCGATCGCATGATCGGCAGCCGGAACGCTGTCATAATGAGCGTCGCGACGAAGCCGGCTTGAACTCCACGAACCGCGGCGGAAGCGGCGTGGGTGGGACGCGAGTGGGAGTCTGTCTCCTCGGTATCGCCCTCAGCGTCGGGTGTCGGTCGGAGCTGTCGCAGTCGACTGGAAAGAGATGCCACTGACACCCCCTACCACGACGGCTGTCTTAATTCGTTGGCACGCAGATCACGGCCGTCGACTGCGCGAGGTCCCGGATCTGCTCGTGTCTGCTATCGACGCCGCTTCTTGCTCGACCGCCTTCTCCCACCGGCGTCTCCCCGATCGGGAGCAATCACGACGGGTCGTACCGATCGACAACCCATAGACGACCGGCGTCCCGCCCCTCTTCGAGACGCAGCGACCGGACTGACCCTGGAGCGGTCACGAGACTCCCCAGATCGTCGCGATACCGACCACGGTGACGATCGCCAACAGGAACTGTAGCGGGCCACCGACGCGGACAAAATCGGTAAACCGGTAGCCACCCGGCCCATAGACCATCAGATTGGTCTGGTAGCCCACGGGAGTCATGAAGGCCGTCGACGCGGCGAAGGTGACGGCAAGTGCGAACGCGAAGGGGTTCAAGCCGGTGGCAGTGGCGACGTCGACCGCGACGGGGATCATCAGGACGACGCTTGCGTTGTTGCTGACGATGTTCGTCAACACGGCGGTCAACAGGTAGAATACACAGAGCAGGAGCCACGGGTGGGAGCCGCCGGCAGCGCCAACCACGTGGCCCGCGATGAACGCAGCACCACCCGTCTCGTTCATCGCGATCCCAAGTGGGATCAGCCCGGCCAGCAGGAAAATAACGTTCCAGTCGACCGCGTCATACACCTCGTTCGGCCGCAGACAGCCGGTCGCGACCATCGCGACGATCCCGCCCAGCGCGGAGAGAACGATCGGGACGATCCCAAGCCCGGCGAGGCCGACGACGGCGGCGACGATCCCCACCGCGAGCCAGCGCTTCTCGCTGCGGTAGGCTGGCAGGTCGAACCGCCCGGCGACGACGAAGTTCCGATCGGTCGTAAACCGTCGGATGGTCTCGTCGGTCGCCTGGATCAACAGCGTATCGCCGCCCCGGAGTCGGCGCTCGTCCATTCTCGCGTGGATCACTTGCCCGCCACGCCGGATCGCGAGGACGGTCGCGTCGTAGCGCTGTCGGAAGTTGAGCGTCTCGAGGGTTTCCCCGACCAGCGAGGAGTCGGGTGCGACCACGATCTCCACGAGCTGTTGTGTCTCCGGCTCTTCGAGCGCCTCGTCCTCGGCGGAGAGCGTCCCGTCGGGGACGATCTCTTCGGCCTCCGGCGCGAGTCCGAGCCCCTTGGCTTCGATCAGTGTCACCAGATCTTCCCGCGGGGTCCGTAACACGAGCACGTCACCCTCGCGAACCTCCTTGCGCGAGAGTGGCTCAGCAAACGCCTGTCTGCCCCGGATCAACTGGACGATGTCCGCGTCGACGTCGAGCGTCGAGAGACAGTCGTCGACCGTCTGGCCGAGAAACGGCGAGTCGGGCTCGACGATGACCTCGGTGAGATACTCTGCCATCTCGAACTCCGTCGTGAGATCGCCCCGGGCGGCGATCCGCTCGGGAATGAACCGATGGCCGACCACGAGCAGGTACACACAGCCGACGACCAGGATGATCACCCCGAGAGCAGTAAACTCGAAGATCGTAAACGGCTCGAACTCTGGCCCCATGCTAGCGTAGACGTCACTTGCGAGCAGATTCGTCGACGTCCCAATTAGCGTCAGCGTGCCACCCATCATCGCTGCAAACGAGATCGGCATCAACAGCGTCGACGGCGAGACCCCGGTCCGATCGGAGAGTTCGGTGACCATCGGGATCATCACGGCGACCACCGGCGTGTTGTTGATAAATCCCGCTGTCCCACCCGAGAGACCGAGCACCGCGACCAGTTGTTTGAACGGGCTATCGCCGTACCGTTCGGCGATCTCGTTTCCAATCACGCTGATCAGTCCCGTCCGGCGGACTCCCTCGCTCAGAACGAACATTGCGAGCACGGCGATCGTCGCCGGGCTCGAAAACCCGGATAGCCCGTCGTCGACCGAGAGCCCGGTCCACGGGCCGAGGGCGATCAACGCAACCATCACCCCGATCGCGGTAACGTCGATCGGGACCGGTTCCCAGATGAAAAGTACCAGGGCGACGGCGATGATCGCGAACACGACGAGCATCTCCGTCGAAAGCGCTGGTGGCTCTCCGGCGACCTGGAGGAAGACGGCGGCGTCGGCGATCGCTGGCGTGGTCCACTCTCCGCTCACCGGCGATCACCAGTCACGTCATCGTCTGTGTCGGTCGCGCTGAAAAAGCGTTTGCGATTCGTCGCCGAGTAGTCGGCTCATAGACGGATCGAGCCGACGACAACGCGTTTTTCCCCGTCCGGTCCGAACGACGACTATGACACGGGTCGAGGCGAAACTCGAGGCCGCTCGTGCCGATCTCGAGAGCCATGACGGCGTGCTGGTCGCGTTCTCCGGTGGGGTCGACTCGAGTGTGGTCGCCGCACTCGCTTTCGACGCTCTCGGTTCGGATGCAGTCGCCTGCACCGCAAAGAGCGAGACGCTTCCCGAGGCCGAACTCGCGGACGCAAAACGGGTTGCCGAAGAGATCGGTATCCGCCACGAGATCGTCGCGTTCTCCGAACTCGAGAGCGACGACTTCGTCGAAAACGACGACGATCGCTGCTATCACTGCCGAACGATGCGACTCGGCGAGATGATCGAAACAGCCCAGGAACTCGGGATCGAGACCGTCTGTGACGGGACGAACGCCGACGACCCCGGTGCGGGACACCGGCCCGGTCTGCAGGCAGTCGAAGAACTGGATATCTGTTCACCGCTGCTCGATCACGACGTGAGCAAAGCAGAGGTGCGGGCAATCGCTGACCACTACGGGCTCTCGGTCGCGGACAAACCATCGATGGCCTGTCTCTCCTCGCGGATTCCGACGGGGCTGTCCGTCACCGAAGACCGGCTCACGCGCGTCGAAGGGGCCGAAGCACTCCTCCGACAGTGGGGGTTCGACCAGTTTCGGGTCCGCGACCACGACGGACTCGCTCGCATCGAGGTCTCGCCGGACGAACTCGATCGGGCCCTAGAACGGGAGTTCGTCGAGACCGTTCGCGCGGAACTCTCGGAACTCGGCTTCGACCACGTCACCCTCGATCTGCACGGCTACCGGACCGGAAGCGTCAGTCCCGCCGGTGAGCGCAACCACAGCCACGACACCGAATCCGAACACGGCGGTAACGACCCAGTCGTCGAAGACGTGTTTACAATGTCGGGTACCGACGACTGATCTCCCGATCGCTGTCGGACGAAGTCTGATCTCTCGACCACTGTCGGACGAAGTCTGATCTTTCGACCACTGTCGGACGAAGTCTGATCTTTCGATCGCTGTCGGACGACGTCCGTTTGTCGGGGCCGATTTTCACTTTGTCTGGGTTTGGCGTCTAAAAGCACATATATGTCTATAACTGGCCCCGATAGCGCACCAAAAAACTACCGTATTGGCCGTTTCTGGAACGTCGTGTGATAATATTGCGTATTACGATACGGAGGTACCACTTCAGCTACTACCAATAATCGATGGACGCCGACGTGCCGCCTGACTGGTCACGAGAAGAGAGCCGGGCCTACACCCCCGCCCACAGCGATCGCGAAATGCAGTATCGGATCTATTGTCACGAGTCCGGTGATATTCGTGTAAAGGTCGCACCTGCTTCGCTCGACGGCGAAGAGTATCCCGGCTATATGCTCACTGTAACGAGTTATCCCGGTCTCGAGTTCTCCGAAACGATTCGAATCAGGACCGTCCTCCGATTCGAGCGCTGCGAGCGGATCGCGAGCCAGTTTATGAACCTCTTTTCCGCCTCGTACGATGGTCCCGGTTCGCTCGAGGATGCTCTCGAGTACGCGACCCACCGGACGCGAGATCATCGCTAACAGCGGGCTCACCACGATCGGGATCGGCTATCCGCACCGAAGCGTCTTCTATCGTCTTAGTCGAACAGTTCGGCCACGGCATCGATCGATGCCTGGAAAAATCAGCCACCTCCAGGCGTCGAGGATGATCTCATCGATTCGTGTTCTCAGTAGCGATCCTTTCATTGACGTGACCGTGCTTTCCGCGTCGAATCAGTCGCTCGCTGCCATCCTCGTGGCCGCCTGCTCGTCGTCATTGGGGACCTCGAGACGCACCGCACACTGTTTGAAATTGGGCTCTTTCGATCGCGGATCGACGTCCGAGACGGTAAGCTCGTTGACCTCAGGTTGGTGAATCGGCAGCCAGACGACGCCATCAGGGATCGCGTCGTCGGTCTCGACGCGAACCGTGATCGAGCTCCGACGGGAGGTGACCTCCATGTACTGTGCGTCGTCATCCGACCGCTCTCCGCCGTGTTCGGCTCCGATCGCAGCGACGGTCGCAGGACTGACACGAGCGATCGATTCGGTTTCGCGAGCGCGGACGCCGGAGTTGTACGCGTTCGGCCGCCGGGCCGTCGTCAAGGTAAAGGGGTACGCTTCGTCGATCGGCTCCGGAAGCGGCTGTGCCTCGCCGGTCGAGAACTGGGCGCGCCCGGTCGGGGTCGGGAACGACCACGACTCCTCGTCGGGGTCGTCGCCGCTGTCCGCATCGGCTGTGGGTCCCTCGTAGTACCGGTACCCAGCCGAGACGTCCGGCTCCGGTGCAGGCCAGCGGACTGCAGTTTCTGCCTCGAGTCGATCGTAGTCGATCCCCGAGAGATCGGCGGGTGTCCCGGCAGTCAGCGCTGCCAGTTCGTCGAACGTCGCCTTGGGTCCGCGTGAGTCGCCGAACAGTCCGGGCACGAGCCGATCGGCGAGATGGCCGATCAACGCGAGATCGGTCTTGACGCCGCCGGGCATCTCCGTCGCGGCACGGACCCGTGAGACGGTTCGTTCCATGTTGGTCGTCGTCCCCTCGGATTCGCCCCACGTCGCCGCCGGCAGGACGACGTCGGCGAGTTCGACCGTCTCGCTTCTGAACGCGTCCTGGACGACGAGGAAGGCGTCCTCCAGTTGCTCGCGGACGTGGTTCGCGTCGGGCATCCCTGCGACAGGGTTCGTCGCGACGGCGTAGACCGCCTCGACGTCCTCACCGATCGCGTCGACGATGCCGACCGGACCGGGACCGGGATCGTCGGGGACTCGCGAAACGGGGACGTCCCACGTCTCGGCGACCTCGCGGCGGTGATCGGGATCGTCGAACGGGCGATGTCCGGGCCAGGACCCCTTCGAGGAGCAGACTCGGGTCCCCATCGAGTTGGCCTGTCCGGTCAGCGAGAACGGCCCAGAGCCGGGACGGAGATTGCCCGTCGCCAGACAACAGTCGATCAGCGCCCCCGCGCCTGCAGTACCGTTGACGCTCTGGTTGATTCCCATTCCCCAGTAGACGAGCGTCCGCTCTTCGAACGCCGCGGCGAGTCGATCGACGTCCTCGATCGAGACGCCAGCGGCCGCGGCAGCCTCGGCCGCCTCCGGCAGCTGCTCACAGAGTTCGTCGAACCCATCTGTGGCTTCGGCGACGAACTCCTCGTCGACGCGATCGGTCGCGACGACGCGGGCGAGGATCGCCCGGGCCAGATCGATATCGCCGCCCGGTTCGAGCGGAACGTGGTGGTCGGCGGCCTCGACCGTCTCGCTTTCGATCGGGTCGACGACGATCAGTTCCGAGTCGTCTTCGGCGGCAGACTGGGTGATCCACCGGAACATGACTGGGTGGGCGGCAGCCGGGTTTGCCCCCCAGATGAGATGGGTCTTCGCCTCGGGAATGTCGTCGTACGTCGGCGGCGGCGCGTCGCTACCGAAGGCGTCGTAGTAGGCCGTCACCGCCGAGGCCATACACAGCGTCGTGTTGGCGTCATAGTAGCGGGTTCCAAACCCTCCGCGGGCGAGTTTGCCGAGTGCATAGGCGGCTTCGTTGGTCTGTTGCCCGCTACCGAGGACGGCGACGCGATCGGGGTCCGCCTCCTGGGCCGTTCCGAGCCCCTCGGCTGCGCGTTCGAGAGCCGTCTCCCAGGTTGTCGGGACCAGTTCGCCGTTTCGCCGAACGAGCGGACGGGTCAGCCACTCGCCGTCGGGATCGACGGATTCGCTGATTCCCCGTTGACAGGCGAGGCCGTTGTTGACCGGATGAGAGGCATCACCACGGACGATATCGAGGCCGTACCCCTGTTCGACACTGTGCTGGACGTGCCCACAGCCGACTGCACATCGCATACACGTCGTCGGCACGAAATCAGTCACGCACTCCACCTCCGAACCGTGTCTGAACGAACTGTGTGTGGTTTAAGATCACACTTATTGTAGGGATTTTGGTTCAACTTCGCCCGCTTATCCATACTAATGAAGAACGTATTGTGGTACTAAACGGTAATCATTTACAAACTGTGGCTGCTACCTATCGAAGTGCGTTGTTCGGACAGTCTATGGGTGTGTTAGAAGAATATAAGGGCATAACACGACGGTTGTTGCCCGCTCGATCGACGGTCTCTTTTCGACCACACTCGATCGACGGTCTCTTTTTGACCATACTCGATCGATTGGACTGTTCTCACCACACCCGATCGCTGCCGACCGTCGGCCGATCGAAGTTCACGGACGGTGTTGTGGCCGCCCACGGGCCGATAGCTCGTCTCGCTCGTCGACCGCTATTCAGTCCGCGCCGACCCACTTCAACACCAGCAACGTCCCCTCGAACAGCAGAATCATCGTGATCGCGACCACGATCGGTGCCATCAGCGTCGGATCCACGGTAAACATGAACGACAGGCCCGCAAACCCTGCCCAGAAGTAGAGCCGTTTCTCGGTGAGCCAGCGGCGGGTCGTCACGCCCATCATGATCGCGAGCATGATGAACAGCGGAATCTGGAAGACGATCGCGAGGAAGCCGGTGAGCGTGATGATCAGGTTAAACGTCTCACCCAGCGCGTAGGCGATACCCGCACTCCCCTCGGCGTAGAACGTAAAGTACCGGAACAGCAGCGGCAAGACGAGCAGGTACGAAAACACCATGCCGAGTCCGGCGAGCACGACGCTCATCGGAACGGCTGCGAGGTAGTATTTCCGCTCGTGGGGGTAAAGCCCCGGCCGCATGAACAGGTAACACTCGTAGACGAACGCCGGCAACGCCACCATGACGCCAAGGAGTGCGGAGATTTTGATCCGGGTCAGCCACAGCTCCAGCGGATGGTAGATGTGTGGCGGAGGGACCTCGTCGATCGTGTACGGAAAGACGTTGAGCCAGACGTGCTCGATCGCCTGCGAGGCCCACAACAGCCCGATCGCGGTCCCGGCCGCGCCAACGAGAAAGACGACAGCGAGTCGGAGGACCATTTCTTCGATGTGATCGGCCAGGGGCATCTCCTCGTCGTCGGGCGGCGTCGAGATGCCGCCGACGTCGTCGTCCGGGTCCGGATAGCTCGGCTCTCCCTGTTCTGGGTGGTCACCAACGACGCCTTCGCCGTCAGTTCTGGCCTCGGGCGCGGCAGCGTCGTCGGCTTCGTCAGCGGTGCCAGCGACCGCTGGGTCGTCCGTGTTTTCGGAGTCGGCAGCGTTGTCAATCTCCTCGCTTTCGTCCGTGTTGTCGGAGTTGGACGAGTGAGTGTTGTCGGTCGTCGACTCTGAGTCCGGGGGGTGGTCCTGTCGCTCGTCGTGGTTCCCGTCGTCCCCACCTTCGCCCGGCTGGTCCGACATCTATCGAGATATAGATAGGCCGGCGGTTATAGGCCTTTTTCTTACAGCCACTGTGAGCAGTTGATGAGCGTCTAGAAGATGGGGTGTCTCTCCGTCTCGTCACGTCATCCTACTCGAAAGGTTGATAACCGGATATCAGTTACCAACGACCAGCCAATGAGTTCTGCCGTCGACGAAGACACAGCCCGAGCCATCAACACCGGCCGGGAGACACTCGGCGCATTGCTCTCGAGTGCGCAGACGCATCTCCAGAAGGTGTTTATCGTCTTCGTTATCGGCTTTATGGGCTCGTTCTACGCACTGCGGATCTACATCTGGGGTTTTCTCGAAGCGACGGCAAAAGCCGAGATGACTGAGGAGGTCGCCACAGCGACCAACATCATTACTCGAACACCGTTCGAGGTCATCTTGCTCCAGGCGAAAATCGGGATGCTGGTCGGCATCATCGTCGCACTGCCAGCCCTGCTCTACTACTCCCGCGATGCACTTCGTGAACGCGGCGTCCACTCTGTCGTTCCCGTTTCCAGAGCCTATCTGGCTGGCTTCGCGGCGACCTCGTTTGTCCTGTTCTGGGTTGGCGTCACCTACGCCTACGCCATCTTCTTCCCCTACGCCTTCGACTTCCTCGGCGCGGTCGCCTTCGACGCCGGCGTCAACCCCAGCTGGGGAATCACGGAGTTCACCGAATTCATCGCCTTGCTGACACTCTCGTTTGGCCTCGCAGCCCAGCTCCCGCTGCTGATGAGTGTCCTGTCGTACACCGAAATCATCTCGTATGAAACGTTCCGTGACAAGTGGCGACACGCGATCATCGCCATCACTGTCTTCGGGGCGATGTTCTCCCCGCCTGACCCGTTTACGCTGATTATGTGGGCGCTCCCGCTCGTCGGGCTCTACGTCTTCAGTCTCGGACTCGCGAAAATCGTCGCCAACACCCGCCGCCGGGGTGCGGCCGAACTCGATACCGGAACCGGGCTCGTCAAACGGCGCGTCCTCCAGTTCGTTGGCGCACTCGCGTTCGTTACCGTCGCGATGGCCGTCTTTCTCAACCAGGACGGACTCGACGCCGTCGAGGAATCGCTCATCCCGCTGTTGCCATCCGGGCTCCAGCCTGAGGGCTCACTCGAACTCGGCTTCGGGCTCGAAGCGATCGCCGCCGAGTACGGGGCGCTCGGTGACGTTGCCGTCGGCGCGATCATCGCCATCGCCGTTGGCCTCCTCCTGTTGATCGGCTACACGGCGAAGGTGTTGCGGTCGCCGGTCTATCCCCGAGAGGGAGACATTCGTGCCGCAGAGGACCCCGAAGATGTCGACTTCGAGACGCTGGCTGTCGAAAACATCGAGGAGGTCCCGGCACAGGTCTTTCTTGAGATGGAAGAAGAGCAGGCGCTCGACTACTCCCGGCAGGCGATGTACGACGACAACCGGGCGAAAGCCGAAGCGATCCTCGATCGGTTCGACACGCTCCAGGCACAGCAAGCGGACAGAGCGGATGGAGACGACGGTGGCGTAGCAGGCCCCATTTCCAACAGTGCGTCCGGAGAGGCGGCGGCCGCCCAGGGTGATGAAGAGGGAAGCCTCTTTTCGAGTACCGCTGCCGGCATGCTCGATCCGTTCACCGAGGAGGAGACCACCGAGGACGACATTGGTGGCTACGCATACGATCTCGCCTTCATCGTCGACAGCCTCACCTCGAAGACGATCTACATCGTCGGTGTTTTCATGGCCGTCCTCGCCGGCTCGTTCCTCGCGCTGTACCAGGGTGGGTTCGGCGTTATTCTCGCCCAGTTCGTCGATCGGGTTCCCCCCGAAGTGCTCGACGAAGTTACCGAGGGAGACGCATCAACCGAGGAAGTTACGACCGAGTTGATCGGTGATCTTGGGCTCGTCATCGCGCTCCATCCGGTCGAAGTGCTGATCTTTATGGTGAAGGTGAGTACGATCCTCGCGTTCATCGCTGTCTTGCCACTGATCTTCTACTGGGGCTGGCCAGCGGCCAAAGAGCGCGGACTCGTCCGTGGTGATCAGCGGGTCTTCCTCGTCTGGGGTGGAACGCTGTTCTTTGGCTTCGGTATGGGGCTGTTCCTCGGCTTCTACTGGGTCGCTCCGGCAGTCATCTCGTATCTCATCACGGACGCCGTCCAGAACGGGATGGTCGTCACCTATCGGATCAACAGCTTCTCGTGGCTCGTGATCTACACGACTCTGGGGATCGGCTTTCTGTTCAATATCATCGTCACGATGGCGCTGTTCCACGTCGGCGGAATCATCCACTATCGGACGATGCTCGGACGCTGGCGGCCGGTTGTCGTCGGCATCTTCACCGTCGCCGCCTTCGCCAGTCCGAAAGGCATCCTTACGATGTTGCTCGTGGCGTTCCCGATCGCGCTGACCTATATGCTCGGGCTGGGTGTGCTGTATGTCCTCACCGCTGGCGGGCGACTCTTCGGCGGTGGCGGCTCCGAACCGACTCCCGAGCCGGATGCCGACCCGAGTCCGGCCGCTGAATAGGATTCGTTGGATCGGTCCACCGCTTGTCGACAGTAGAACTGCTGTTCGTACAGCACCAGGAATAGCCACTCGACTGTCGCCACCTACAGAGAGACTGACTCTTAAGATGCCCGCCTTCCAACGCCACGCATATGCCCAAAATTAGCGTCGAAATCCCACAGGAACTGCTCGATGATCTAGACGACCACGTCGGCGATGACGGCAAGTTCGTCAACCGAAGCGACGCGGTTCGTGCATCTATTCGGAAAACCCTCGATCTGTTGGACGAGATCGACGAGCGACACGATCGACTCGACGCGGAGGAATAGCCACCCGACAGTATCGGATATGAAAATAGTGTTGGTTATCGGCAAAAGAAATTAAATAGGGCCAGAAGAATGTTGTATATAATGACAGCACAGCGTGGGGGCCAGTGTGAGGACCCGTCGATCGAGACAGTCGAAATTCCGATGACCGACACGACTCAGTGTGCGCTCAACGGAGCGATCGCCCATCTCTACGACGAACTCGCGGCAGCTAACACGGAGACCGAGGAGCGAACCGTGCCGTCCAAAGACGTGTTCGAGGCGATGGAGGACCTCTACGTGGCTACGGCAGAGGAGTCCGTCGCGAGCGTTGAAATTACGTACGAACGGTGTGAGTAGGGACAGGGGAGCGAGAGACGGGAGACGGGAGACGGGAAACGGGACGAGTGTGGACTCAGTCCCGATCGACAGGCGCTGCGAATCCGAAGTTTGGTTTGACATCCTCGACGCGGACCGTAACGGTCTCGCCTTCCTCGACGTCCGGAACGAACAGTCGATAGCCGTCGATCGAGGCGATGCCATCTCCTTCGTTGCCGACGTCGACGATTTCGACCTCGAGTTCGTCGCCTGCCCGGACCGGTGCGGTGAGTCGACCTTTCCCGATCAGGTAGATCTCGGAGGACTCGTCACGGGTCGCTTTCGGGGTCGTTGCACGGACGTACTGAAACTCGTCTTCGATGTCGGCTCGGAACGCGTCGACGTCCGGCCCCTCGAAGACCTTCACGACGAAGTTGCCGCCCGTATCGAGCAGGTCCAGCGCCGTCTCGAACGCCTGTCGTGCAAGATGCAGCGATCGGGCCTGATCGAGGGAGTACTCGCCGGACATGTTGGGTGCCATATCCGAGATGACGGCGTCGACCTTCCCATCGGCAGCTTCTATGACCCGCTCGCGGGTTCGGTCCTCGGTCATGTCCCCACGGAGCGTTTCGACGCGGTCGTTCAATGTTGGATCGTCGAGATCCTTGATCCGCTGGAGGTCGACGCCGATGACGTTACCTGGCGGGCCGACCTTCTCGGCAGCGACCTGCAGCCAGCCGCCGGGTGCAGCGCCAAGGTCGACGACCGTGTCGCCACCTGAGATGATGTTCTCGAGATTATCGAGCTGTTTGAGCTTGTAGGCCGATCGGGAGCGATACCCCTGTTGTTTGGCCTTGTTGTAGTAGTGGTCCTTGCCTGCCATGCTTAGCTCACTCCGTTCTCTGCGACGTCCAGTTTAGCGACTGTTGACGGATTTGCGTTCATACGAGAGAAGACGCCGTCGACTCGGAAAGGTACATCGGATGGCACCGGCAATCCCTGCCCGCTGGGTATTTCCCGTCAACGATCACGTGCCAGGTGACCCGTGAAATCCTGCCTCAGACGTTGTTGAACGCTCACGACTGTGTGCAGTGTCCCACCCGATCGATGCCTGGCATCTTGCTGACGGCTGCGGCGTCGAGGCGTGACTGTAGAGCAGCTCAGTCGTCGGGTACGACCGCTTGCAGGCCAAACCAGTGTTCTACAGTGCCGTTGGCGTCCGGGACTGGGACGAGTGAGACCCGATTGGTGAACGATGTGCCGTCGGCACGGTAGTTGCACAACTCGACTGTGACACTGTTCCAGTTGCGGAGCCCCTCACGGAGGCTGTCGACGGCTGTATTGTCGGTTTCAGGCCCCTGTAGCCGCCGCAGGTTCTCTCCGGACAGCGCTGCCAGCGAGTAGCCGGTGAGCCGGCGCGTCGCACGATTGGCGTACAACAGCGGGTTATCGTGATACGCTGCACCTGCGAGTGCAACGCCGATCGGTGCGGTTTCTAGCGTCCATGCCCGCCATACGAGCCGTCTGTCTCGGCCAGATACCGAACCGACGGCAGCCGGTGGTTCGAACGTTTCCGGTGTCGTAGCAAGTCGGTCGGCGTCGAACCCATGTTTGGTCGCAAGCCGATCGACGCTTTCGCGGAACGAGTCGCGGTCTGCGGTGAGGGCCTCGCGGAGTGTTTGGCGCAATTTCGGGTGCGGGCTGCACTGTCGGTCCACACGACGCCAATGAGGACGCAGCGTCATAACCGCAGCGACAAGCACGCGACCGGAGCGACGGTGGCTTCACTGCGTTCGGCACGGTCGCTGGCGACGCGGCGAGTTCCCGAGACCGATCGGCCGCCGACAAAGGGTGGCTTTTTATGTGAACCGTCCGTAGCCGGATGCATATGTTCAAGGCCATCGTGAGCGCCGCAACGCTCACCAGCGCGCTCGATTCGGTGAGTGTGCTGGTCGACGAGTGCAAGATCCACCTTGAGGAAGACGGCCTCGAAATTCGAGCCGTCGATCCCGCGAACGTCGGGATGGTCGATCTCTCGCTCGATTCGGCTGCGTTCGAATCCTACGAAGCTGACGGCGGGCTGATCGGCGTCGACCTCTCGCGGCTCGAAGACATCGCAGGCATGGCCGAATCCGGCCAGCTCATCCAGCTCGAACTCGACGAAGAAACCCGGAAACTCCATATCCAGATCGACGGACTCGAGTACACCCTCGCACTGATCGATCCCGACTCCATCCGTCAGGAGCCGGATATTCCGGATCTGGATCTGCCTGCCGAGGTCGTCCTCGAAGGGAAAGACATCAACCGATCGGTCAAGGCCGCGGATATGGTCTCAGACCACATCGCACTCGGTATCGAGGAGGACGAGGAGTACTTCTATGTCGATGCGGAGGGTGATACGGACGACGTTCACCTCGAACTCACCCAGGACGACCTCATCGATCTCCAGATCGGTCCAGCCCACTCGCTGTTCTCGCTGGACTACCTCAAGGACATGAACAAGGCGGTTCCAAGTGATACCGAGGTTACTCTTCATCTCGGCGAGGAGTTCCCCGTCAAGATCTTCTTTGGCTTCGGAGACGGGCAGGGCCAGGTCACGTACATGCTGGCACCGCGGATCCAGAGCGACTGAAGCCGCGGACTCGATTCTTCTGCCGCCGTCGAATCCTGTCGGTACACGTGAGTTGACAACAGGAGTGATCGGTGATGCACAGCGAGTGTGATCGATGACCCGGACGGATCGCTCTAATGAACCGATCGGTCTGTCTATGCTGCTGGATCAGTGGTGTCGACGCTGGCGACGTAGAACGGCCACTCCGATCGACGCCCCCCGAAGCTGTCGTATAAAAACGACATATAATAAGGACCATGGCTACCAGCGGTAGTCTCCTGGTGAGTGTTATGCCCTCCAGAGACGACACTCACACGAACACCGAGTCACATACACCCGGTTCGACCGCCGAATCACCTGACGCCGACTACGTAATTACGTTCGACCCTGCCGGCGAACGGGCGAGCAACGTGGTCGTCACAGCGGTTGCAGCGCTGACCGATACCGATCCGGCCGTGCTCTCCCCACTGTACGATGTCATCGAGCCAGATGCACTCGACTCTCTCTGTGAGCATGCCCAGCGGATCGACGACGACGCCCTCCACCGTCTGTGGTTTCCCTACGAAGGATTCGATGTCTGTGTTCGCAGCGACGGCCAGGTACGACTCCTCGAAACGCCGACGACTGCGGGTTACCACCCCGAAGACGCTTGAGGCCTCATTTTCAAACGGGTGGTCGGATACCCGAATAGTTGGATAACCGACTCGCTCGATCGACGTCTGGTCTCAGTCTCCGATCCATGCTCTCGTCCGATCCCCGTCCACTCGATCGCTCGACACCCTCGGTGACGCGTTGGCACCGCCGAGTGACTGCAGGCTCACTCGTGGTCGCGTAGGAACGATTCGAGCGCCGCGTTGACCTGTAGTGCGTCTTCGATGAAGAAACAGTGTGGACCACCCTCGACGAGTTCGAGTCGGCTGTCCGGAATCTTCTCGGCGAGCAGTTTCCCGTTTGCCACCGGCACCACTCGATCGGCTGTCCCGTGGGCGACCAGCGTCGGCACCCGGATCCCATCGAGGCGATCGCTGACGTCGAAATCCAGCACGGCGGCGGCCTGGGCCTCGCGTGCGGGGTCGCTCGCGTCCTGTTCGAGTCGCCACTCGATGATCCGATCTATCAGGTGTGGGTTCCGGTTTGTAAAGCGCTCGGTGAACGCGGGCCGCATCCGGTGGCGCAGGGTCTCCCGCTCGCTTGCTCCTTTCGGGACGTCGAAGATGTGTTCTTGGGTCTCCTCTGGAACCGGAACCGCGTCCGGACCGCCGTGGCTCGTACACAACAGTGATAGCGTCTTGGCTCGCGAATATTCGAGCGCGTAGCGCTGGGCGATCATCCCGCCCATACTCGCGCCGACGATGTGGGCGTTGTAGATTCCCGCATCGTCGAGCACTGCTTCGAGGTCGGCGGCGAGCCCGCTGATCGAGTAGCCGGCCAGTTTGAAAATCAGCGGGGTTCTGAGTTTGCGAGGCAGACGCGGCACGATCGGCGGAAGGCCAGCGTCGGATCGGCCCGTTCCGCGGTTGTCCGGCGCGATCACGCCGTAGTCGCCGGCAACGGCCTCCCGCTGCCAGCGCCACATCCACCGTCCGTACCCGAGTCCCTGGACGAACACGACGGGCGTCCCGTCGCCGTCGTCGTGCTCGTAGTAGATCGACACGCCGTCACGAATCGCCCGTGGCATACTCCCAGTACCGTGTCGGGGGCCTTGAAATCCCCTCTTGGTCGTCCCCAATCGAGGATTATGCTACACTGAGAGACGGGCAGTGCCGATCGCCTCCCGCTCGTCGACCGCCAACACCGAATTACTCCGATCGCTTCCCCGGACCGACGCTGTGTCGCCGATCGGTTCGATACATAATAGCCAGTTATTAGAGCAATGCGTCAACCAGCACGTTTACGCTCTCCCAGTAATATCGTGTTACCGATGCAGCGACTGCACGCGCGATACCCGTTTCTCGAGGCTGCCCGCGAGGCCGTCGCCACGGAGGCCGTCGATCTGGCGACTGTCGTCGAGCAAGACCGGGCGGTCATCGATCGCGCCCGCGAGCGCGTCGCGACCGCACTCGAGGACGGGACGACCGGTGCCCCCCACCGCCAGCCACGCGTCGAACTGCTCTCCTATCCGGTTGCACGGGTGCTCGTCTCGCTGGTCGATCAACAGGTGCTCATCAGGAAATACGCCCGCGCCGAGGCCGCGACGGGGTACGATCGGTTTATCAACGATCTGACCGACACGACACAGCTGAAAAGCGTCGAGACGTCAGGGCTTTCCGTCGACGACCTGCTCGCCGAGTTCGCCCTCGACGACGCGGTGTCGAAGACGAGTGGGGGGTATCGAATCGACGTCGGGAGCTATCTTCCGCTTGCAGCCGACCTGTGGGACGACAACTGGCGACTCGTCAACCGGGCGCTCGCCGACGGCGAGGTGCCGGTGACGGAGTCGGAACTCCTGACGCTCCTCCGAGAGGCGATCCGCGAGCGGATCGAAGCGGGGCTCCCGTTCGACGTTCCCGACGTGATCGCGACTGCACTTGAGGACGATGTCGCCGAGATTCGAGACATCTTAGCGGAGTTCGATCTCACCCGCGAGATCGATACCGTCGTCCCGGACCTGTTCCCGCCGTGTATGAAAGCGCTGCTGGATCGGATTCAGAAGGGCGAACACCTGCCCCATCACTCGCGGTTTGCGATCACCTCGTTTCTGACGAGTATTGGGATGACGACCGACGAGATCGTCGATCTCTACCGCGTAAACTCTTCGTTCGGGGAGGAGATGACGCGGTATCAAACCGATCATATCCGTGGCGATAGCTCACCGACGGAGTACTCGCCGCCCTCGTGTGCCACGATGCAGTCCTACGGGGACTGTGTGAACAAAGACGACCTCTGTGAGACGATTCCTCACCCGATGGCCTACTACGAGAACCGAATCGACGATGCAGACGAAGACGAGGTCGAAGACTGGCGTGACGGCGAGGACGCTGAAAGCACGCCAGCCGACGACTAGCCGACGGTCTCCTGATCGGGGTCGGAGCGAGCAGTCGACTCATCGACTGGTAGACTGATCGTCTCTCCTCCTCACGCTCCGCTGATGAAATACATACCCCGTAGCAGACTGTGCGGAGAGCCGATCACGTCGTTTCGAGGCGTGACGTTCTCAGACTGCGCTTTGTCCGTCGGCATCGTCGTCCGTCTCGACCTCTTCTGGGTCGTTCAGTGCGTACGCCAGCCCGATCCCGACCGCAGTAAGCAGGAAAATGAAGCCGACGATCGCACCGACGAGCATCTCTCCGCCCTCCGTCGAGAACGCGCCCTCGGCTCCGCCGTAGGTCGTCCCGATCCCGATCAGGACGCCAACCATCAGGAAGACCGTGCCGACGGCCACGATAATTTCGATGAGCTGCTCTCGCGCGATCATTACCGCTTCGATTTCTCCGGCCTGGGCAAAAGCGCTTCGAAGGGTCGCTGACACTGGTGTTGGGGTACAACGGTGGTGGTCGAACACACGATATCGGGTGGCGACGGCGCCAGACGTGGCGTGACGACGCCACAGCGAGGCGCTCGATCGCGACTACACGTATAAACTGGCTCCTTGAGGGTGCAGGCACGCTCGTTATAGCTGCCGATCCCCTATCGTCGCCGAATAACTAGCTAACCGACCAACTTACCGGCAGCAAGCCGGGCAGACGGTCAGTCGACCGTCTCACACACTCCCTCGACGCACCCATGAAAACAACAGCGTCACCGAAAGCACCACTGCCAGTTCCGTCCGACGACCACCTCGAAGAGCGATCGCGCCGAGCCCACACGGAACCGATGTCCGTACTGGCGCTCGGCCACGGCCTCTACGAGATCGAGTCGGCCAGCGACAATACCTATCTCGTCGATCTCGAAGCGGGCAGATGTACCTGTCCCGACCACGTCTTCCGCGACGTTCGCTGCAAGCACATCCGTCGCGTCGCGATCGAGATTACCGAGGGCAGAACGCCGCCACCGGGCAAGATTACCGTCCAGTGTCACGACTGTCCGACAGCGCTGTTTGTCGACGAAGACGCTGCTGGCCCGTTCTACTGTGAGGTCCACACGATCCGGCCCGGCGATCCGGTCATCGATCGCGAAACGGGCGATCGACTCACCGTAGTCGACGTCTCCGTGCTGCGAGCCGACGCCGTCCGCATCGACGCGGCCGGCTGTACCGTCGCAGAGTACGGCACGAACGAAAACTACGATCCCGACGTCCCCGTCGTCGGCGCGATCTACCCATACGCCAGCGTCGCCCGCCACGGCGTCGTCCCGGAGTCGTTGAAGGTCTACGTCTTCCCGCGGACGCGACTCGAAAAGCCGATCGATCACTCCAGATTCGAGTGAGCCCGTTCTGTCGCTCAGGCCTGATCGTCTGAGTCGCCTCGGTTCTCGATCCGATCGTCTGGATCCCGACGTCTCTCGCCGAGTCCAACCACTTTGCAGTCGAGTTACGATCGCCGGACGAGTTCCATCGGCATCCCGCCCTCCGGATGGGCGGTCAGCGAGCCACGCAGTTCGATCGGTTCCTCATCGACGCGTCGGAGACGGAACTCGCGGGCGACGGTCGCTGCGATAATTGGCGCTTCGAGCATGGTGAACCCCTTGCCGATACAGCTTCGCGGGCCAGCCCCGAACGGAAAGTAGGCGTAGGTCGGATGATCCGGATCGGTCCACCGATCGGGATCGAACCGCTCGGGCTCCTCGAAGTAGCGTGGATCACGGTGGGTCGCCCACTGAGACAGGAGGACCAGTGAGCCCTCGGGAAGCCGATAGCCCGCGATCTCGGTCGGCCGATCGGCCTGCCGGAACAGCGCGTAGACGGGCGGGTAGAGCCGCATCGTCTCGCGGAGGACGTTTCGGAGCGTCGTGAGTTCTCGCACGTCGGCCGCGGTCACGGCAGCCGGGTCGTTGATCCCCGCGAACAGCTCATCGACCTCTTCGTGGACGCGGCGTTCGACGTCGGGGTGGTCCGACAGCAGCGCCCACATGTACGTCAACACCAGTGCCGTCGTGTCGTGGCCCGCGAGCAACATCGTCAGCAGTTCGTCGCGGATCCCCTCCTCATCGATCGCGCCGGCCTCGCGGGCCTGCAACAGGAGTGCAAGCAGGTCACGGTCATCGGGATCGATTCCCCGGCGACGGCGTCGATCGACGAACAGGTCGACGATCCGTTCGAGTTCGGCGATCGACCGATCGAACTCTCGCTGGTCGGGCGTCGGCACCCAGTCGGGGACCAGCAGCCGCCGTGGATCGGGCTCGAACCGCCGGCCGATCGGCTCCAGCAACAGCCGGATCTGACGGGCCCGGCCGGGATCGAGATCGATACCGAACATCGCGTCGACGATGATCTCGAGGGTGGTCCGGGTCATCTCCCACTCGATGTCGCGTTCGTTGCCGTCGGCCCAGCGATCGACCATCGCCGTCGACCGCTTTGCCATCGTCGGCGCGAGATTCGTGATCCGATCGGGGGCAAACGCCGGCCCTGCGATATCACGGCGCTTGCGCCAGGTCTCTCCCTCGCTTACCAACAGCCCCTCTCCGAGGAGGTCGCCGATCGCGTCGGCCTGGAAGTCGGGTTTCGAGAACGACGATTCCTCGGTTACCAGCACGCGTTCGATCGCTGCTGGCGTTGCGAGCAAGTAGGTCCGGTTCGGGCCGAGGTCGAACGCAACGATGTCGCCGTAGGTGTCACGCACCTCCGTTACGAACTGGAACGGGTCGTCGGCATATCGCGGGAGCGAGCCGGCGATCGGGACGCCACGGGGACCGGGTGGCGAGCTGGGAGAACTCATCACGACCGAGTTAGGCTGGATAGTAAAGAGCGTTTGGCCGCTTTCGGTAGGGACGGTTCCGCTACTCGAGGATCGCCGCAGCTTCCTCGACGTCCATCACGCCCTGTTTGACGGCGTTCAGGACACGGACGATCTCCTCGTCCGGGCCGGAACCGCCCTCCTCGATCGCATCGAGTGTCACTTTCTCGCTCTCACCGACGAACTCCGGGAAGTCGGTTCCGTCGGCGAGCGCCGTCTCCTTTTTGACCCGGTAGTTGCCGCCGTCGGTGACGTGGAGCGCCCCCGGGTGGAAAAAGTACCAGTCCTCTCGGTCGAACCGGACGCCGATGCGTGGCTTCGCACCGAAGTTCTGTGCGAAATAGGTCAGTGCCTCGACCTCCTCGCCGGAGAGGTAGATCGGGTCGCCGGCACTGGATTTCGCTTCGATCGCGTAGAACGTCTCGCCGTCGCCGGCGAGTACGTCGGGGAGTTCGCGTTCCGTCGCCGAACCGCTGGCGGGCGCACGCATCACCGCGAAGCCGGCCTCGTCGAGTGCGTTGACGAGTTCCCGCTCCCGGCGGTCGCCCTTCGCCTGAGACATACCCGTTTCTCACTGCCGGGCGGTAATAAAAGGAGTGAGGCGTCGTTACGCGAGCAGCGCCACGAGATCGACGGCGACACCGGTGACGGCATCGACATCGTCGGGGCTACCGTACCGGAGTACGAGATACAGCAGTCCGAACTGGATGCCGTTGAAGAGGGCGTGTGCAATCGTCGGAACGACGAGATTCTCGGTTTCCGCGTAGAGGTAGCCGAAGATGACCGAGCCTGCAAACAGGACCAGCGAGGGGACGAGGATCGCACCGGCTGGCGCGACGCTCCCGTCGATCGTGACCGCGTACGTCGGAATGTGGGCGACGACGAAGATCACGCTCGTAACGACGATGGCTCCCATCCGGGAAAACGCGTCGTAGAGGCGCTTTTGAATCACGTTCCGGAAGAGAAACTCCTCTGCAGGCGCGTTGAACAGGAAGACGATCGCGAGCATGATCAACACCATCGTCGGGTCCTGGCCGACGATTTCAGCAGCCTGGGCTTCTGTCGTGGCGAGATCCAGCACCGTTGCGAGGACGCTGACGACGATCACGAGCACGTACGCGAGAACTGCGCCGCCGACCGCGTATCCGAGCTCCCGGAGCGTCGGCCAGCGAAGATCGATGAACGCGAGCCCTCTGTCGGTCGCGAGGAGATAGGCGATGCCAACGAGTGCGAAGCCGGTAAACGAGAGTGCCATCATCGCAGCAACCGCAAACCGACTGGCGTCGGCCGGCGACTGGAGGATCGTCGGATCGAGAAGAATCGCCGGAATCGACGTCACCTGGGAGGCGACGAGGCCGCCAGCCGCGAGCACGAGCCCGACGACGATCGCTCGCGTTTGGCCGCTCGATCGAGTCGGCGGGTCCGTAGCCGATGTAGGTTCCATACTGGGGTGTATGGAACGGCCATCCTTGGGCGTTCCTCTCCATTCCCGGCTGCGAGATGCGGTAAAAGCAACTGGATCTGCGTCGCGTGGCTACGTTTCGCCCAGGCCGCCGAGGATGCCGTGGGCTTCGTTCCCGAACAGCTGTGCGAGCAGTCGTTGCTCTCCGATCCTGAGATGGCGGTTGATCGTCGGCTGTGAGACGCCGAGCATCGCCGCGATCTCTTCGCCCGTCGAGGTCCGGGGCCACTCGAAAAAGCCCGCGAAGTAGGCCGTCCTGAGTACCTCGAGCTGCCGATCGGTCAACGGCTCGAACAGCGACGCCACCAGGTCACCGGTGGTGTGCATCGTCCGCTCGACGTCACGACGGCCGACGAGTTCGACGCCCGGATCGGTCTGGGCGAGCATCTCGACGAACTCACGGACGTTGGTTGTCGGTGAGACGTCGACGACGGCCTCGAGACCCGTTTCGGTTGCTTTTATCGATCGCGGGTGTGCACTGTGTCGGAGCAGCCGAGAGACGAACTCCGTTCCAGTGACTGTCACCTCGAAGAGACACTCGTCGGTCTCCGTGTCCTGTTCGGCGACCAGCCGCCAGTCGGTGACAGTAACGAGGTCGTCGATGATGGCCTCGACGGCATTCGCGGTAGCTCCATCGGTCGTCACGAACAGCCGACTCTCGTCCTCGGTGTGGGTCACAACACCCTCGAACTCGACAGTTGCACCCGCCCCTCGAGCGATGTGTGCGAGGACACTCTCCGAGTCGTCGAACTGGAGGGTAAGCTCGAGCAGGGTGTCTGCGTGTAAGGCCTGGCGCGTCTGTACCGCTGTGATCGAGTTCGCGATATTCTCACCGAGCTCTTCGAACACCGTTCGTTCGAGGTCGCCGAAGGTCTCCGGCTCCGTCGCGTACACTGCGAGCACGCCGTGGGAGTACTCGTCGAGTTCGATCGGTACGCAGAGACAGGAGGCGAACTCGTGTGCGAGTGCGGTCTTTCGCCACGGCTCGGACTGTAACTCGGCGACGACGTTCGAGACGACGGCTGAGGTCTCGGTGGCCGCGGTCGCGACGGCGGGCTCTGGCACCTGTTCGTCGGTCGAGAGCGAGACCGCATCCAGATACGTCTCGCCGTCACCGGCCCACGCGCTCGGGTCGACTCCTGTCTCGTTCGTATCGAGGGTTCCGATCCACGCGAACGCGATGTCTTCGGTAGCAGCCAGCCGTTCGCAGACGGTTCGTTCGACCGCATCCTGACTCGTCGCACGGACGAGCGACTGGTCGATCGACCGGATGATCTCGTTGATCCCGATCTGGCGCTTGAGTCGGCGGTTCTGTGCTTCGAGCTCTGCATCACGCTCTCGCAGTCTCGCTTCGCTCGCGAGCCGATCGAACGCAGCCTCTGTCGTCGCGACGAGGGTTTCGATCAGCCGTCGTGCCTCGTCGTCGATCGCTTCTGGCTCGCCGACGAAGACGATGACGACGTCGTCGCCGATCGGGACGACCAGCCCACCCGAAACGTCGCTTCCGAACAGGGGTGATCGATCGATTATCGAGGCGTCATCGACGCTCGTCCGGGTGTCCCTCACGAAGGTGTTCCAGAGGACGGAGTCGTCGTCGCCGACCGGTATCGATGGTGCACCGTTACAACGGTCGGCAAACCCCGCAGTGTATGCAGCCGGCTCGAACGCGTTCGTCTCCGCATCGAGGTGATAGACGCCAACACCGTCGACGTCGAGTACGTCGGCAGCCGTCTCGCTGACAAGGTTTGCGACTGCCGACGCTGATTCGGCCTGTAACAGTCCGCGGGCGGTTTCGTGGAGCGATTCGAGTGCCAGTTCGTACTCCTTTCGCTCGGTGATGTCCTGGAGCGAGCCGCGAAGGTTGACGATCTCCCCGTCTTTCTCGATCGGTTTCCCCGCCGTTCGTACCCACCGTTCGGTATTGTTGGCTGTGATCAGCCGCGCTTCGAGCTCGTAGCTCTCGCCGTTCTCGATCGCGGCTTGGACTGCCGACTGGATGCGTGGCCGATCTGCAGGGTGATAGTACGCCAGTGCCTCCTCGTGATCCAACTCGAAGCCCATCGGCAGCTCGTGGATTCGGCACAGTTCGTCGGTGACCATACCCGAGTGCGGTGGCTCCCCTCGCAAGTCGAGTTCCCAGCCACCGACAGCGGCGATTCGCTGCGTTTCTTGGAGCAGGTCGCTCGTCAGTTCGAGTTCACGTTCGCGTTCCTTTCGGCTGGTGATATCCCGGACGACGCCAGCAGTGCCAGCAAAGGAGCCGTCGTCCATCGGGAGCAGTGCGGTGTGATTCTCGACATCCACTGCACCGCCGTCGCTCGTCTGGAGTGCCATCTCGAACGTTCGGTACGGGGTATCGGTCCGGAGCAACTCCCGAATCAGTTCCTGTGCGGTCTCGAGGTCGGTATCGGACATCACCGTCGTGACGTGTTTGCCGATGAGATCCGACGGTGAATACCCCGTCACCGGTTCGATCGCATCGTTGAGGAACTCGAAGTAGCCGTCCTCATCGAGCGTGTATACCGGGGCACCGATCGCCTGGACGACCGTTTCGTACCGTTCGAGCTCGTGTTCGCGTTCCTTGCGCTCGGTAATGTCCTGAATCGAGCCACGGATGGCGACGACTTCGCCGTCCTCGATGACGGGTTCACCGATCGATCGGACCCATCGTCGCTCGCCGTCTGCCCGATGAAGTTGCAGTTCGAGTTCGTGCCCCTCACCCATCTCGGTCGCGCGATCGAGTGCGTCTTCGATCTGTTTGCGGGCTTCAGGCGCGTAGAGCTCGATCAATTCGTCTAAGTCGACGTCACTGTCGGTCGGGAGCCCGTGAATCCGGCAGGTCTCTTCTGACCACTCCAGTTCGCCGGGTTCACACGTTACATCGAGCTCCCATGCACCGACGTTCGCCAGCTGCTGTGCCTGGGTGAGTAGCTGGCGCGTCCGTTCGAGTTCGCGTTCGCTCTCGAACTGTTCTGTCACGTCAGTTACAACGCCCTCGATCGCCTCGATGTCGCCATCCTCGTCGACGATTCCCCGACCCCGATCGGTCACCCAGCGGCGCTCGCCGTCGGCCGTCTCGATCGCGTACGTCATCTGGTATGACTCTCGATTCTCCAGGGCCTGCTCGATCGTCTCCCACAGTTCACAATCCGCGTCGTGGATTACGTCCGTTCTCCACTCGATATCGCCGTCGATCAGTGACTCAGGGTCGTAGCCGGTGAGTTCGGCACAGCCATCACTGACGAATTCGACCGGCCAGCTCGGATCGTTTCGCGAGCGATAGACTACGCCAGGGATGTTGCTCATCAACGTCGAGAGCTGTCGCTCCGTCTCCGTCCCCTCCGTGACGTCCTGCTGGAAGCCGACGAAGTGTGTTGTCTCGCCGGCGTCGTTTTCTACTGGGGCGATACGGACGTGGTTCCAGAACGGCGTGCCGTCCTTTCGATAGTTGCGAAGCTCGACAGTCGCCGGCTCCTCGACATCGACGGCTGCACGCAGCTGCGCGACCGGCTCCGGCTCAGTCCCCGCTCCCTGCAGAAATCGACAGTTCCGGCCACGGATTTCGGCCTGGGAGTGGCCGGTGATATCCTCGAACGCCGCGTTGGCGTAGACGATCGGGTTGTCCGGCTGTGTCGCATCCGTGATCGTCAGGCCGATCGGTGCTGCCTCGATCGCCCGCTCTTTGCAGCGCCGGACACGCTCGCGTTCACTGCGTTCGTAGAGCGTGCTCACCCACCGCACGAGGAGGTCGGCAAACGCTAGATCGGCAGCTGAAAAGGGGTCCGCCCGGGGCTCCCGATCGAAGAACCAGAGCGTGCCGTAGCGCTCCCCATCGACTCTGAGCTCGCTCCCGAGATAGCAGCTGACGCCCAGCTCCCGAGCGGCTCGCCTGTCGGTTTCCGCTTGCTCGTCGACATCGGCGACGGCGACCATCCCATCCGTTTCGATCGTCTGGGACATCGTCTTCGGGACCTCACTGTCAAGACCATCGACGACCCCGGATTCGACGATACGATCGACAGCGTCCCCACTGGTCGAGTCGTCGCGCCTGATGACGACGCCGTGGCCGACGCCGAACTGTTCGCAGCCGAGTTCGAGCAGTCGATCGATCCGCGCCGATCGAGAGCGCGAGCTGTCGGACACGAGTCGGGATACCTCCCGTCGGGCGACTGCGACGCCGCCGCCGGCGTTTGTGTCCCGGTCGGTACCGTCCCGGCAGGTGCGTTCGAGAGCTTCGACTGAATCGGCGAGTCGATTGATCTCCGCGGCTCGATCGGTCTCCGCGTCGGCTGCCGTCGTCTGGAGCCGATCGGTCGCTGCTGTGAGCCGATCGATCGACTCCTCGAGGTCCGTTCGGCTGGTGAACCCACAGAGTCCAAGCAACCCTACAGGGGAGGTCACTGCCCCGAACTGTTCGACTCCGAGTGCTTGCCCCGTGACAAGGGCGACGCCACCCCCGATCGCGACGATCCACAGGAGCCGGGAGCGGATGCCACCCGATACCGACCCCGTCGTATCTCTCATTCCAGAACGCTACTGGCTGGACAGTTATTACATCCCGGGTCGGTTTCGACCCCGATATATACTATAGACGTTCCTGTGATCCATCGAGTGACGCTCGGTGCCCACGCCCTTCTATACATATATCCCCCACCTGGCGGCTGGCACTATACAGATACTAAACACTCCAATATCGGGGGCTGTCGTAGCAACCGCCAATGGAGGGCACCACAGTCACACGGCACCACGATCTGGTCAGTGTCCGTGTCGTCGAAGCGGTCGCAGACGCCGAAAACACGGATCCACTCGATCTTCGACCACCACTGTACGATGCGATCGATCCAACTGCACTCGACCAGCTCTGTCAGAGCGGGACGGCCGCCTCGATCGAATTTATGTATCACGGACATACGGTGGCAGTCAGCAGTGACGGCACTATCTCTGTCGACGGACAGATCCATCAATAATCGGTCCCTTTCGCCGCGCCAACGGATTTCGGCGATCGAGTTCGCTCACTGCCCGGCGCCAATTCGTGTTATTCGCTTCGAGAGCGGAAGCGTTGTACGGACAGGGTCGGCGTATCCGTGTCAGATACCGCTTCCGTGGCGCAACTCGGTTGCGACGACACGGCTAAAACGTGGCATCGAGCGGGTTCACTGACCCCAGTTCGAGTCGAGACTGCATTCGACTCACGTTCTCTGTGCCAGCGGGACTACGTTCCGTGGTCCCAGGACCCCATGTAGTCGCGCTGGGTCTCTGTCAACGAATCGAACGCGACGCCTTCTGCGGCGAGTTTGATCTCGGCGATCTCTTCGTCGAGTTCGTCCGGGACGTCGTGGACGCCGGCGTCGTAGTCGGCACTGTTTTCGAGTATCTCACGCACACAGACTGCCTGCACGCCGAAGCTCTGATCCATCACTTCGACGGGATGGCCGAGTGCGATCGGTGCAGCGAGGTTGACGAGTCGGCCTTCGGCAATCACGTTTAGCCGGCGGCCGTCGGCCAGTTCGTAAGCCTCGACACCGTCTCTGGCCTCGTAGCGATCGACCGCGAGGTCGTCGAGTGCGTCGAGATCGACCTCGATGTCGAAGTGGCCGGCGTTGGCCAGCAGGACGCCGTCTTGCATCGCCTCGAAGTGCTCGCGGACGATCACGTCCCGGTTGCCGGTCGTGGTGAGGAAGACGTCGCCGATTTCGGCGGCTTCGGCCATCGGCATGACCTCGTACCCCTCCATGTGGGCTTCGAGTGCGCGCCGTGGCTCGACCTCGGTGACGATGACGTTCGCGTTCTGGCCAGCGGCCTTCTTCGCGACCCCCTTCCCACAGTAGCCATAGCCCGCGACGACGACGTTTTTGCCGGCCCACGAGAGGTTGGTGGTCATCGCGATCGATGCCAGCGAGGACTCCCCGGTGCCGTGGACGTTGTCGAAGAGTCGCTTCATCGGCGTGTCGTTGACTGCGAAGACGGGGTAGTCGAGTGCGCCGTCCTCGTCCATCGCCCGCAGGCGGTGGACGCCAGTCGTGGTCTCTTCTGCGCCGCCGACGATCCCGTCGATCAGTTCAGGGTAGTCTTCGTGAATCGCGGCGACGAGGTCCATCCCATCGTCGACTGTGACCGTTGGCTCGTGGTCGATGACGGCCTCGATCGCGGCGTAGTACTCCTCGTCGTCGACGCCGCGTTTCGCGTAGCTGGTGATCGATTCGTGGGCGTCGAGCGCCGCCGAGACGTCGTCGTGGGTCGACAACGGGTTACAGCCGGTGACGGAGACCTCGGCCCCGCCTTCGGCGAGCGTCTCGACGAGGATCGCGGTCTTGGCCTCGACGTGCATCGCCATTCCGATCCGTTCGCCCTCGAACGGTTGGTTCGCGACGAACTCCTCGCGGAGCTCTTCGAGGATGGGCATATGCTGTCTCGCCCACTCCATCTTCCGTCGTCCCTCTACTTGAGCACTCTCGAGATCGTCGAGTTGCTCGCTGATCGGCGGATACTCACTCATAGCTTAACCGAGTAGGAGTGGGGCCAAAACGCTACCGAAGCAGTGCCATCCTGTCAGTCAACACCTGCGATCGATAGACTCAGCTGCGTACGTTCAACTCCGGTGCGTGGATCGATCGTTACTGTCTCTTAAAATACGGTCTGGATCCCGATCGGAAGTGCGAATGACACCGGCGTTCGGTCGCTCCGGCCGAACGGAGTGTCACCGTAGGACGCCGATAACGGCGACGACGGCTCGTCGAGTGGGGGTGCCTCTGAGGTGCGGTCTATGATGGAGAGTGTGTCGTCGTCCGCGATCGGTTAACAATCGTATTCAGCAATCGGTGTTTCAGTCCCCTCCAGTGTCAGTCGGTGGGCCGTTGCCGTTCCCATTACTTTCGGCGTCATCGTTCGATGGACCTGCGTTGTCCGGTGGTCCCTGTCGATCGTCACTTGCGTTGCCCGAGTCAGACGGGCCGGCATCGGCTGGTGGTCCCTGGTTGTCGTTACCTGGGCCGGCATTGTTTGGTGGCCCTGCGTTCTCTGGCGCGTTACCAGGGTTGTTTTCGACGACGAAGCCTGCAACCGCGAGCCCGAACGGACCGTCAGTCTCGTTTTTGTTCTCCGCTACGAACTGTGAGACGAGTGCGCCGAAGTTCTTCGGTTCAGCGTCTTCCTCGCCCGGCTCAAGCGTCAACGTCGTCTCAGCTGTTTCATTGTCGACGGTCGTCTCGAACGTCACGGTGACACTCTCGTTTTCGAGTGGTGCGATATCCGAGAAGGTTGCCGTGCCGTTCTTGTCCGTCGTCTCGTTGCTCTCGGAGACGTTCTCGTCGTCGCTCGAGGCATTGACAACCGTGTCTTCGACGCTGCTACTGTTGTCAGTAACCGTAACGATCGCGTCGACACCGTCCTGTTCGGCGTCAATCACGAGTCCGTCATCGTCGTCGATCGGTTGAAGTATCGCTTCTTTGTCGATAGTTTTGTCCTCGTAGGAGGCCTCAACCGTCACGTTGAGTGGCTCCTCTGGCGCAGTGAGTTCTACTGTCCCGTCAGTGTCGGTCGTGTACGGATCGTCACCCGCGTACGATTCGTCATCCTCGATTGCCGTTACGTTGACAGTCGCGTCCGCAACCGACGTCTCGTTCAGTGCAACCGTCACCACGTTTGAATCATCGACTGATACTGTTAGCTCGTCATCGATGGTCCCGCCTGTCGCCGCCGCACCAAGCGGAGCCAGCGTGGAGACAATCATGACGGCGGCTACGATCGTTACGAGCAGTCGTGTCGTATTCATTCAATCCATACATTCTGTCTATAACGAATAAACCCAGGCGGCAGTTCGATGGGGTTCCACCTCGCTGAAACGGATGGAGAATAGTTTATATCGTTTATCAGTACCTTAGAGTGTTTAGAACGTGTTGTATTCGGAGTCAACTGAACCGAGCAGATCAGGACTCGGCGCGAGTCACCAGTGCCTCGGCCTCCTCGCTGGCCCGATCGCGGACCGCCGCTTCGTCGAGCGTCAGTACCTCCCGATCGCGCATGAGCACCTGCCCATCACAGATCGTGTGGCGGACGTCGGCTGCGGCGGCCGCGTAGGCGAGGTGGCTGACGAGATCGTGGCCCGGTGTCAGATGGGGCTTTTCGAGGTCGATCACGGCGAGGTCGGCCGGCGCGCCTTCCTCGAGTCGTCCCGTGTCGAAGCCGATCGCGTCGGCCGTCGCACTGGTGAGCATGTCGACGACGGCCTCGGCGGGGACGGCGCTGGCGTCTTCGGCAGCGAGTTTCCCGAGCATGGCCGCATCGCGCGCTTCGTCGAGCATCGAGAGGTCGTTGTTCGAGGCTGCGCCGTCGGTGCCGAGGCCGACCGTGACGCCCGCATCGAGCATGCGCTGGACCGGAGCCATCCCGCTTGCCAGTTTCATGTTCGACGCCGGACAATGGATCACGCTCGTCCCGGCTTCTGCGAGCAGACCGATCTCGCTTTCGTCGAGATGGACGCCGTGGGCGAGGAAATCGTCGGGTTCGAGCATCCCCTTCTCTGCAGCGTACGCCAGTGGCCGCATCCCGTGTTCCTCGACGATCGGCGTCACCTCGTCAGCGGTTTCGTTGGCGTGGTAGTGGACCGGAACGCCGAGGTCGCGGGCCTGCGGGACGAACTCGTCGAGGAGGTCGCCGTCGACGGTCGTCAGCGAGTGGGGCATGAACGCCGACGAGATGCGGCCGTCGGCCATTCCATCGACCTCCTCGGCGACGGCGAGCCCCTCGCGGGCATCCTCGCGAGCCGCCGCCTCGTCTTTGGCAACCGAGATCACGCCGTGGCCGAGTCGGGCGCGCAACCCCGCTTTGTCGACTACGTCGGCAATCGTCGGGACGAAGAAGTACATGTCTGCAAACGCTGTCATCCCCGATTTGATCATCTCGAGGACGCCGAGTTCGGTGCCGGCCTGAACCGAGTCGGCCGTCAGTTCGGCTTCGACCGGCCAGATGTCCTCCTGGAGCCAGGCGTCGAGCGGTTTGTCATCCGCGTAGCCCCGAAGCAGCGTCATCGCGACGTGACAGTGGCCGTTGACGAAGCCCGGTGTGACGAGTGAGCCCGACGCGTCGAGTGTGTCATCAGCGTCGGCAGCAAGTTCGTCGCCGATTTTGCGGATGACGCCCGTCTCCGTGTCGACCAGTACGTCCGCACGCGTGACTGTCATATCGGGGAGCAGTACCTGTCCGCCAGCGATCGCCAGTGTCGTCATTGGGTGGTGGTTCTCGACGAAGCGTCTTATACAACACCGACTCGGCGGCGATGGACAGTATCGTAGCCACTGACCGTCGCTGCACCCCCGATCGCAGGACAGCTGTCCGATCGGTGCGGAACTCGTTTCAGTGGCTCCTCTCGGTCTACGATCGCTGTGCGGTCGGTCTGGAACGCATCTTCGTGGATCCTGTCGCGATCGACAGGATGATTAGCGGGTAATACAATTAAGTTATACAATGCGCGTACTCGTTACTGGTGCAAGCCGCGGTATCGGCCGATCGATCGCGCTCGCACTTGCGGGCGACCACGACATTGCAGTGCACTACCGAACTGCCGAGACTGAGGCCATCGAGGTGGTCGATGCAGTCACAGAACAGGGCAGTGACGCAGTCGCAGTCGCTGCCGACGTCAGAGATTCTGCGGCCGTTGATTCGATGATCGCGACAGTCGTCGACCGTCTCGGCGGCCTCGATGCAGTCGTGAACAACGCGGGTATCGTCGATCCGGACCTCGCGACCGATATCGACGACGACCAGTGGGATCGTGTCATCGAGACGAACCTTACGGGAGCGTTCAACGTGACACGTGCCGCCCTTCCACAGCTGACGCCGGACGGCGACATCGTGTTCATTTCGAGTATCGGTGGGACTGGCGGCACAGTTGACGCCAGCTATGCGGCGAGCAAGGCAGGGCTTCACGGGCTGACCCGATCGCCGGCGCGTGAATACGGTGACAGCGGTGTGCAGGTCAACGCCGTCGCCCCCGGTCCCGTCGAGACGGAACTGAACGGGGCTATCCTCGAGTATTTGGAAGCCATCGAGTTCCGTGGTCACGAGAACGTCGATACACACCTGCCGGAGTACGCCTGCCAGCCCGAGGACGTGGCTCACACGGTCACGTATCTGCTGGAAAACGAGTACATACAGGGCGAAATCGTCAACGTCAACGGCGGGATGCAGTTCCGATAGCAGTCCAAGACACCGATGCGTGGTGTTCTCCTGCGCTCTGTTTCCAACGCACTGCACACGATCGCCCCGGCACGAAGTCACTCACGATCACCCTGGCGCACGGTCGCTCACGATCGCCCCGGCACACAGTCGCTCGCGATCGCCCTGGCGCACAGTCGCTCACGATCGCCCTGGCACACACCGGAGATACCCCTCTCGCTCCTGCAGGTCGTACCCACAGTCTTCGATCGTCCGTCTCGTTTCGCCGGCGAGATCCTCGTCGAACCCCTCTGCATGCATCTCGACGAACAGCGTCGGCTCGTGTTGGTCGAGTGTCTCGCGAGCGCCGCGAATCACCGCCGGCGCGCCTCCCTCGACGTCGATCTTGATACCATCCGGCGGCGGCAACTCGTCGGCGAGATCATCTACCCGGGTGATCGGCACGGTGACCACCTCCTCGACCGTCGCTCCCCAGCGGGTTGCACTCGCCCGATCGAGCCCCGAGAGCTCGGGATACGTCGAGATGTAGAACGGACGCTCGCCAGTTTCATCACCGATCCCGCAGGCATAGACGTCGACCCGGTCGATTACAGCGTTCGCTCGCAGGTTCGTCCGGAGCCGATCGACGGCACACGGCGAAGGCTCGAAGGCGAGGACGCGGCGACCGCGGCCGGCGCTCGCGATCGCGAGCGCGTAGATCCCGACGTTGGCTCCGATATCATAGACGACGTCGTCAGGTCCACAGTGGGCTGCCAGTTCGGCGAGCATCGGATCGTCGCCGTGGCGGTTGAGGGGTTCGAAACACCGAAACGAGCCCGCTGGGGTCCGATTTCGACGAGCAACGAGTTCGCGACTGTAGTTCACGCGGGCGAGCCGATCGTAGAGCCGAGTCCCCAGCCGACGGGCACGGGTTCGTGCCTGACTCGCCGCCGTCGCGATCGGTCCCAGAACTGGTGTCGTCATCTCCTACCCACTCGAACGGCACCCGCTCGGTTGTATGTTCGGTCCCGTGATAGTCACTGCAACACAAACCCAAACGAATAGGCTGCTCGGCGACGAACTCGCTCGACGAATGGACACCCGCGTCATCGAGTCGATCGTCGACACCGCGTTAGGCGGGGACGTCGACTCGGTTCAGCGGCCGACCGAGGGGTCGGTCGCCGATAGCTGGCTGCTCGATCTCACGGGTGACGTCGACTTCGAACGGGTGGTCTGCAAACGTGGCGGTGCGAGCGTCTGGACCGGCGATGTGATCGAGCCGCTGGTCGTCGATCGCGTCGCCGATCGGACCGACCTTCCCGTCCCCACCGTCCTCGCCGCGGGGTCGCTCTCCGAAACGACAGCCGCCGAGCCCGATCGCTGGGCACTCTACGAGCACCTCGACGGGTCGAATCCCGGGGCTCAGTATCCCGACCTCGACGCCGCCGTTCGCAGGCAGCTTGTGAACGATGCGGGTGCCGCGCTCGGCCGACTGCACGCGTCGTCGTTCGAGTTCGTGACCGGCGAATCGGCCACCGCCGATCCGATCGGTGGGCTGGCACGCTGGGGATCCGACCTCGTCCTGTGCGAGCCCGACGGCTGGCACGCGATCGATTCGGCGCTGGCACGCGAGGCCCCTTTGACGCCGGTCGCAGACGATCCAGCCTGTCGGCCCGTCTTCACTCACGGCGACTATCAGCCGGGGAACCTGCTCGTTGACGACGATGGAGCACTTACCGCCGTTCTCGACTGGGGAAACGCCCATGTCACCCACGCTGGCTACGCGATCGCCCGTGCCGAGGCCCGGTTCGTCGACGTTCACGCCCCTCGGATTCATCCGGGCGAACGAAACCGGATTCGGGCGACGTTCCGTGCGGCCTACGCTGCTCACGCGCCACTCGATGGGGCCACCATCGACTCGCTCAGGACGTACAAATTCCTGTGGCTCGTCCAATCGATTGCGAACTACGGACGGATCGCCCGGTCGGCACGAGGGCGAGCACAGCTTCGACGGCAGTTCCAAACCCTACTCGATCGCCGAACGTGAGTTCAGTCGGCGGACTTATCCCTATTTTCCGCCAACAACCGGTATGAACGATCGCGAACGTGACGGGGATAGCCATCGGGACCCGTCCGGATCCGAGACGCGAACGGAGCCACCAGACGATCACGGCGATCGATCGCCGCCGGCTGAAGATTCGATTCCCACCGAGGCACCGACCGGCACTGCTCCCGATCCTGACAGAGCACCGACTGGCGATCGCGGGCCGGATCGAGACCCAGAGACGATCCGCAACTGGACCGGACTTATAGCCGCACTCGCCGTCGTTTCGTTGCTCACTGCCGTCGCCATCGTCGCCATTCACGACACGACGACGCCAGCGATCGGTGCGGCCGCACTCGCCGCTGGCTTCGCCGCGATCGGTGGGATCAGTCGGGTGACCGGGAGCGACCTCGTTGGGCCGCTCGCTGATGGCTGGGCCGAACACCGACGCTACGTCGGGTTCGCGGCCGGGCTGTTCGCCTTCGGGGGGCTCGTCGGTGCGGCACTGTTTGCTGCCGGCGTCGACCTAACAGAGCTCTTTCTCGAACTGATCATGGAAGAGTTGGGTGAGGGAGAACTCGACGAGGGCGGATTCACCGGCGGAGTCGAGCTCTCGGCGAGCTTCTTTATTTTCCAGAACACGCCACCGTTTCTGGTCTCGATCGCCGGCGCAGTAACGCTTGGACTCCTGACGACGCTGATCATGGTCGTCAACGGCGTCCTCATCGGCAACATCATGTTCGCAGTCGGCTCCGAGACGGGAGTCGGCGTCATTATCGCGTTGATCGCGCCCCACGGCATCTTCGAACTGCCAGCGCTGTTTATCGCCGCCGGCGTCGGCTTTCGACTTGTCTATCGTGCCGGCCAGCGACTCGCCGGCAGTCGTGAGGCCCTGTTTACGAGAGAGTACATGCTCAGGACCGCCGTCCTCGTCGTCTTCGGCTGGCTCGTCCTCGTCCTTGCGGCGTTCGTCGAGGCGTATCTGACGATTCCGATCGCCGAACTGTTCTTCCCCGAGCAGGCGGGGTAATCCCTACCGACGGAACCGATCGAACGGCCGCAGTACGGCGAGGCGGTACTCGTCGTGGGGATCGTAGTTCGCAAACGAGAGGCTGTTTGCCATCACGCTCACACTCGACATTGCCATCGCGAGCCCCGCGAGTGCAGGATTGAGCAGCCCCAGCGAGGCGATCGGAACCAGCGTCGTGTTGTAGGCAAAGGCCCAGAACAGGTTCTGGCGCACCTTCGCGATCGTCGCCTCGGAGATCCGAACCGCTTTCAGCACGTCGGCAGGATCGTCACGCATCAGGGTCACGTCGGCAGATTCGATCGCGACGTCGGTACCGGAGCCGATCGCGACACCGACTTGGGCGGTGGTCAGCGCGGGCGCGTCGTTGACACCGTCGCCGACCATCATCACTCGCGCACCGCCTGTCTGCAGCTCCTCGATGTGATCTGCCTTGTCCTCCGGCAACACCTCCGCGCGGACGTTGTCGGGATCGATCCCGACCTGTTCGGCCACGGCACGGGCCGTCCGCTCGTTGTCGCCGGTGAGCATCACGACCGTGGTGCCACGCCGATGAAGTGCTGCGACCGTTTCTTTCGCGCTTTCGCGAACTTCGTCGGCCACGGCGAGCACGCCGGCCAACTTGCCATCGATCGCGACGGGCATCGCCGTCTTCCCCTCGCGTTCGAGGCGCGTCAGCGTCTCCTCGGCGGGACCTGTATCGATCCCGTCGTCTTCGAGCAGTTTTCGTCGGCCGACGAGGACGCTCCCGCGATCGGTCTCGGCGCGGATCCCGTGGCCGGGGACGTTCTCGAACTCGCTGACCTCACCGACCGCGATCCCTCGCTCGTCTGCTCCCTCGACGATCGCTCTGGCGATCGGGTGTTCGGAGCCGGATTCGGCCGCCGCCGCTGCGCCGAGGACGAACGATTCGGCTCCCTCCTCACGGGCCGTGAGTGTTCCGCCGTCGGGCACCGCTTTCCCGCCGACCGTTACGATATCGGTCAACACCATCTCGCCGTGTGTCAGCGTCCCGGTCTTGTCGAAGACGATCGTGTCGATCCCGCGAACCTGTTCGAGGACGTCGCCACCCTTGAACAGGACGCCGTTCGTCGCCGACAGCGTCGAGCCGACCATCGTTGCGGCCGGCGTCGCAAGCCCCAGCGCACAGGGACAGGCGATCAACAGCGCCGACGCCAACACGACGACTGAGAACTCGAGGACGGGGACACCGCCGACGACGGGGCCGCCACCGACGGGCTCGAGAACCGGAATCACGCTCCCGAGCGTCGATGAGACGCCGAAGATCGCATCCGGGAAGAGCGCCCACAGCACCGACCAGAAGACGGCGTTGACGATCACGGCCGGGACGAAGTACGCGCTCACCTGATCGACCAGTCGCTGAATCTCGGGCTGGCGCGACTGGGCCTCCTTGACCCGATCGACGATCTGCTGGATCGCCGTCTCAGAGCCAACCTGCGTCGTCTCGACGAGTAACACGCCGTTTTCGTTGATCGTCGAGCCGACGACGTCGTCACCTGTGCTCTTTTCGACGGGGACCGACTCCCCGGTGAGCATGGATTCGTCGACCGCACTCTGGCCGTCGACGACCACGCCATCGGTCGGGATCTTCTCGCCGGGACGGACTTTCAGCACGTCGCCGACTGCGACGTCGTCGAGTGGAACCTGCCGTTCGTCTCCATCCACGACGATCGTCGCCTCGTCGGCCTCCATCTCCAGCAGTTCGCGGAGGGCACTGCCCGCACGAGCTTTCGATCGAACTTCGAGCCAGTTTCCAAGCGTAATAAACCAGAGAATGAACGCAACGGCCTCGAAATAGAGCCCGGAGCCGGCGATGAGTCCGGCGAGAACGGCCGTGCTGTAGACGTAGCCTGCCGAGGTGCCCATCGCCACGAGCGTGTCCATGTTCGCCCGGCGGCTGTGTGCAAACGCCCGGTAGGCACCGACGATGAACTCCTTGCCGAGCGTGGCCATCAGGGCCGTCGCGAGAACGAACTCGAAGAGGCCCGGCGGGCTGGTGAGCACCGCCGGAATCGGTGACGTCGTCCCTGCAAGACCGAACAGCATCTCGATCATCATCGGCAGGAACGGCAGCGTCAACAGCCCACCGCCGATCACCAGCCGCCGCTGGCGCCGCAGCTCTTTCTCGACGGCGCGTTCGCGCTGGCTCGTCTCTCCACCCTCTCTACCCTCGTCGCGGACGGGCTCGTAGCCGGCCGCCTCGATCGCGCTGTGAATCTCTCCCAGCGAGACGTCGTTGGGGTTGTACTCCACCCGGGCCTCGTCCGAGGCGAAGTTGACGTCTGCCCGGAGCACGCCCGGCAGCTCCTCGACCGCCTCGCTCACCGACTCCGAACAGGTCGAACACGACATCCCCATCACGGTGAGCGTCTCCGTTTCGGCGGCGGCCTCGTAGCCGGCCGCCTCGATCGCGTCGTAGATATCCGCCAGCGAGACTGCCTCTGGATCGTGCCCGACGGTTCCCTCGTCCGTCGCGTAGTTCGCACTCACCGACTCCACACCGTCGAGTTCACGGACAGCGTCCTCGACGCTTCCCGAACACGTCGAACAGGACATGCCCGTAATCTCGAGATGGGCTCGTCTAGTAGTCATACATACTAATATGGACTACACCTTCAAGCGAATTGTGTCTTTAGAAGGGTGGATTTCTCGACCGCAAACTTTCGAAAGCAAAGCACACCCGCGATGGTACCACACTCTTGTGCGATCGGCCCGATCAAACCCCGCCCGTATTCACTGTTACTCCCCGCTCTGACAACCGAATTCGAGTGCGAAATCGATCACACACCGATGGGCACCGACGAGAGCCAGCGTGTTCTGTAGCGGCTACACTCGACGACCGACAAAAGCGATCGCGGCGACGAGGGCGACGATCGCTGTTGCCACACCGAAGCCGGGCATCGCGAGCGGCTCGTCGTCATCGTCGTCGGGTAGCTCTTCCGGATCGGGCTCGTCGTCATCATCGTCCTCCTCCTCAACGTCTACCGGTTCGAGTGTCACGTTGTAGGCTTCGTCGGGGATGTTGCGATCGTCTTCCCACTGGAAGCGGGGATAGTCGTTGGTGGTCACCCACGGCGAGTCGATGTCGAGGTTCGTGTTTTCACTGCCGTCCTGCCCAGTCAATTCGTTGGATGTGAGACCGGAGACATCAACTTCCCTCTCATCGAACTCGTCCACGTCATCCGAAAATGGTTCGCTGTGGCCAGTCGTCTCTGTATTCCAGTACGCATCGTTGACAATCCCACTGTTGCTGTCGATCAATCCGGCAGAATCCTGATCACTGATTACTGGCCCAGTCACATAGACACCGCTGACAGTGCCAGTATGTTCGGCGGCCAATCCACCGACTGACCGTTCACCACTGATATTGGCAACCGAATAGACGTTGTTCAGAGCGTCCGTATTCTCCGCAGCTACGCCGCCAAGCGTTCGCTCACCCGTCACCTCTCCCGCTGCAAATGATGCACGAACTGGCCCCTCGTTGATACCAACTAAGCCACCACCGAATCGACCGCCTTCAACGGTCCCAACAAAATACGATTCGTCCATTGGACCCTCATTGATACCTACAACGCCACCGACACGTCGATCGACAGCCCCGACGTCACCGTTCATCGACACTTCACTGACCGTTCCCTCATTCACACCGACGACACCCCCGATTCGTCTGTCGGTTCCATACACTTCACCAGAGACAGAAACGTCGCGAATCACTCCCCCTGTTTCATCCTCTACGGTGTTTTCCCCGACCACCGAACCGACGCGATCCTCACCGCTAACGTCCACATCTTCCAGATGAATGTTTTCGACGGAGCCTGCAGAATACCCGAAAAGGCCAACACCCGTATCAGCCGGACGATCGATGTGGAGATTCTCTATTGTATAGCCGTTTCCGTCGAACGAGCCGACGAACGGGTCACGGTTGTCCCGGTCACCGATCGGATCAAACCCAGCACCCCCTTCCCAGGTTGTTGTTCCACTGGCGTCGATGTCATCTGCAAGACTGTAGTGGTTCGTGAGATTCTGACTCATTGCTTGCAGTTCGTATACATTCGTGATCACGAACGGATTTTCTTCGCTTCCGTCGCCGGGTAGCTGATGAATCGATACGTCGTCTGCTGTAGCCGTGCTAGTGAACAACAGCGTCCCTGTAAATACCACTCCCAGTATGATCATTGCAGTCCATCCAAGCAGAACTCGCTTGTTCGGTGCAATCGTAGTCTGTGTTGAGCGCATTGTTTGTTATCTCGCGTTTATAATAGTCGTATGAGAGGCGTGGTAGAACGTCGCTATACTCGGCGTCGACGAATCAGCGCGACAAGCGATAGTGCGACGATCGCGGCGGCGACACCAAAACCTGGGAGCCCGTCCGAGTCGTCGCCTTCGCTCTCAGTCTCGGCGACCGTAACGGATGCAGTCACCTCCTCGTCGTCAGTTGCGACGGTGTACTCGTAGTCGCCTGTCTCACTTTCGGTCACGGCGATCGAGACTTCCTCGCTCGCCTCCGACTCGATCGTGAGCTCTTCGGCTTCGATCGCACTCTCGTCGTCCGAGACGCTGACCGTCTGCGTACCCTCGACGCCGCCGGTGTTGTCGATCGTGGCTGTCAGCTCAAATTCCTCGTTGGCTTTGACTTCGTTCGGGGCGTCAATGTCGGAGATTTCGAACGTTGGCGGATCGGTCACGTCGCTCGTCCCGGTGAGCGTTTCGTCGTGGACGGTGACTTCGTGGGCGATCGTCAGCCCGACGTCGGCGTCCGTTTCGTCGCCGAGGATTTCGGTTGTGCCATCGGGATCGACCGCGACAGGTTCGGTGAAGACGAATTCGTCGTCGCGTTCGTATGCGACGGTGTCGATCACTGTTTCGTCAGCCTCGTTGTCGAGATCGACCGTGAACTCGTACGGTGCACCGGAGCCGACTCGGTCGGGGACGGTGGCGTCTTCGAGCGTGATCGTTCCGGGTCCGACGATTTCGATCGAGCCGAGATCCATGTCGTCGATCGCGATCTCATACTCGTTTCCGACAGCGGAGTCGGGTTCCCACTCGAAGTCGATCGTGGTCTCGTCGTCGGCATCGAGTGAGACGGTCTGTGAGTCGACGACGTCGCCGTCGGCGATCAGTTCTGCGGTGTGGCTCCCTGGACCGCCGTTGTTCTCGTAGGTTGCCGTCGCGGTCAGCGAACTGCCTTCGACGACTGCGTCAGCGTCGAATTCAGTGTCTTCGAGTTCGATCTGTGGTGGTTCAGTGATTTCGAGTTCGACACTATCACTTTCGCCAGCGACGGTAGCAGTAATTTCAGCCGTCCCCTGTTGCTCGGCGTCGACAGTATCAGCATCGACGCTGGCGATTCCACCAGCGTCGTAGTCGGCAACCTCGGACGCTATGACCGTGGAGCCATCGTCTAAGGTGAGCGTCACGGTGGCGCTCGTCTCTTCGCCCGCACCGACAGTCGACTCGTCAAGCGATATCGAGACGTCCTCGACTTGCCATTCGAGGATCGGATACTCATCGGTGAGCGTCCAGAAGTTGTCGAAGTCGAGTCCGTTCATATTCGATCCGGCAGCGGTTCCTGTCATCCCGGAGGTTCGAAGGCCAACGGCTTCGTTTTCATCCACGTCACCGACTGTTTTTCCGGATGATTCAATGTCCCAGTACGCATCACTCATACCATCATTTTCACCAGCCAAGCCGCCAGCATCAGAATCAGCGGTCACCTCACCGGTTGCGAGTATTCCTGAAGCGGTTCCCTCATTTCTTCCAATGAGTCCACCGGCTTCTCGATCGGCAATGACGTCACCGGTCGCATACGAAAGTCGAACTTCCGCACTTGGTACCGACCAGCCAACCAACCCGCCGACCAGTCGTTCGCCTTCGACTGTTCCAGTCGCATACGACTCCGAAATAGTCATGTCGGTTGTACTACCAACGAGGCCCCCAAGCCGGGATTGGCCATTGACGTCGACATTGGCGGATGACCGTTCGACGAGACTATCAGGCCCATAGGAACTCCCTCCAATCAAGCCACCAACAGTCAGGTCACCCCGGACTGTTCCGGTGGCGGACGTACCCCGAACTTCACCGTCATGTTCTCCAACGAGAGTGCCGACTGTGCCGTCACCACCACGCACGTCAATATTTTCGAGGTGGACGTTTTCGATTATCCCTTCAGAGACCCCAAACAGTCCGACGCGACGGTCACCGGACCGATCGATGTTTAGACTCTCGATCGTGTGTTTCTGGCCGTCAAAAGATCCAGTGAACGGCGATCCGCGGTCACCGATCGGTTCGAAGCCAGCACCACCGTTCCATGTCTCAGTCTCACCGGCATCAATGTCGTTTCCAAGGACGTAGTGTGCATCGGGGTCGTCTTCGATCGCCTGTAATTCGTCAATATCGGTAATTACGTACGGATGATCTTCCGTACCGTCACCATCCATTTCATCCAGTGTAGACGCATTTGCCATCGCAGATCCAGTAAAGACGATGCCGACTGCTAATGCAACTACGCCAACTATTAATAACGATCTATTATCAAGCGAATTAATCATGTTTTGTGAAATATAATTTTAGCTACTCGTTAGTTAGTTTCTGCAACACGGATCTCAGGGTTCGGCTGTTCGTCGATATAATTACTATCGGACGGAGGAACAACTTCTAATTCCAGCGTTCCAATGTCCTGATCAGCGCGAAGAGATTGCTGCCCATCGAACTCTAGTTCTGCGGTATTATCATCATCGTCGGTTTCTGCATCTACGACGCCCTCAAGTTGCGCTGAACCCGCCGTTGCGATTACTGTAGCGTCGTGGACGTCGTTACCGTTTTCATCAATGACATCGACATTCACAACTACATCAGAATCGGGTTCAATGATTTGTTCGTCTGACTCCGGAATATCAATAGTAACCTCAGTATCACCAACCTCTCCGATCGTCCCGAGCATGTTCAACATCAACGCGAGCGCGGCGACACCGACCACCAATGCGATCACGAGGCGGATCGGTAAGCCTTCGATCGCCCGATCGTCGTCGGCAAACGATCGCGAACGGGTCGCGATGTTTGAACGATCTGATCTCAGTCTGTCTGGCAACATGCCCCTTCTTGGCAGCGCCATCTGACTTAAATGTTGGACCCAAAGTTCAAATTAGAAGGGGAGGAGAACGTCCCTATGAGTTTCGTAATCGGACGTGGAGACGACCTCGAAAGCGGTCCGATGGGTCACTTGGGAGCCTACCGGGCCCGTGATGGGAGTCGGGGCGCGGAGCTACAGATCGACTTTGATGGGCCACATGCCATGCTGATTGTGGGGAAACGGGGGTACGGAAAGTCGTACACGATGGGCGTTCTCGCCGAGGGACTCGCCCACGCCCACGGTGTTGCACCGGTGATCGTCGATCCGATGGGCGTCTTCGATACGCTCGCGGACTCGACGCCCGGTGAGGGCGTACCGGCGACGGTGATCGACGAGCCGACGGTGACGCCGGCGTCGCTCGACCCTCGATCGTGGTGTACGAAGCTCGGGCTCTCCCCCGAAAGCGGTGCGGGTGGGCTCGTCTGGCAGGCCGCCCAGAAAGCGACGACGATGGTGGGCATGCGCGAGCAGATCGAAGCGACCGACGCGCCGGCTACCGACAAACGAGCGGCGACCAACCACCTCCAGCTTGCCGTCTCGTGGGGCGTCTTCGACGCCGACGGGATCGATGCGACCGATCTTGGTGGCAGCGAGGTGACGATCGTCGATGTCTCCGGCCTCGGCGCTGCACCGATGAACGCGGTTTGTCGTGGTATTGGGGAGGCACTGTACCAGGCCCGTGTCACCGAGACGATCGATCGGCTCCCGTGGCTTTTGCTCGACGAGGCCCACACCTTCTTCCAGGGGGTGGCCGAACCGGCACTCGAAACGATTCTCACACGCGGTCGTGCACCCGGAGTGAGCCTCGTCTCTGCCACACAGCGTCCGAGTGCGGTCCCGGAGGTCGGCATCTCCCAGTCCGACGTCCTCATTTCGCACCGACTGACCTCCCAGGACGACCTCGACGCGCTGCAGGCGGCCCAGCCGACGTATATGAACTTCTCGCTGTCAGATGCCGATCGGCTCCCGGACGACCCCGGGGAAGTCGTTATCATCGACGATGCGACGGAGACGATTCACTCGGCACAGGTTCGGCCGCGAGAGACGCCACACGGCGGTGACAGTCCGAGTGCGAGCGACGTCGCCGTCGCCGACGACTAGTGGACCATCCAGGAAGTTCGTACCCGGTTAGCCTGGAGTCGTTATCTCCTCAGATGACGTAGAGTGAATAGATCCGACCGAGGAAGAACGTGTCTCCAGGCCCCAATCCAGTTACAATCA
>LFCJ01000082.1_pt1 | contig 50353 bp, 44 predicted proteins | sample 643141 | NCBI WGS metagenome assembly LFCJ01 (sample SAMN03766243, study PRJNA286221) | soda lake metagenome | biome: soda lake; feature: Kulunda steppe; material: water; isolation source: sample B1-Br-g2 brine of Lake Bitter-1 | place: Russia: Kulunda steppe | collected 2010-07
TGCGCGAGCAACTTCGCGTCGAGCCGGTCGTTTTTCACCTCAGCATAGCCGATCGCCTTGGTTTGAGTGGGATCTGCGACAACCACGCCGAGGTGTTCGTCGAGGGTGTCGTAGATCGTGTAGTAGTTGCTGGTTGCTTCGAGCGCCGCTTGGGCTCCAGCGTATTCTTCGGCAACGTCGTCGAGATTCGCGTTTGCGACGCGAATCTCTTCGACGACCTCGGCATCGTCGTCCAAAACAGCGACGTGCAACTCACCTTTATGAAGGTCGATTCCGAGGTAGTACATGGTTCCTCTGGAGTGGGAAGTGCGTGAAGGGAGCCACACCTATTCGGGCTCGCCGCCCGGATGCTGGCGGCATCCGGGTGGCCTCCCATGATAGTGCGTCCTTGGCAGGGAGGCCAATCAGAGCCACGAGTTCTGAGACGCTGTTGAATCATCGGCCTTTGACCACCCCAGTACCTCTTCACGCACGCTGGGGACTTAGCAGGCTTTCATCCCATCAGAGCAGATCTCACAGAAGGAATACACATAACACTTATCTGTTCTGCGGGGGGTTTATATATCAGAATCATCTCATACCTGGCATGGCACGTGTCTGTCTAACATATGATTTCGATGGAGTTGCGCCTTGGATATGGAACTATGACATGCCTCGGAACCACAAACAAGGAGTATTCGGGGCCGACGTGGGGACACCGAGATTACTTGATCTGCATGACGAACACGGCATTCCATCAACGTGGTTCATTCCGGGACACACTATTGAAAGTTTTCCAGAGGCATGCGAGGACGTCAGGGACCGCGGACACGAGATCCAGCACCACACGTGGAGTCATGCACCCCGTCCTTCGTACGACACACGAGAGGCCGAGGAACACGACTTGGTGCGTGCAATTGAGACGATTGAGGACTTAACCGGAGAAACGCCAACCGGGTTTCGGGCTTCTGCAGGAGGCTTCTCCGAATACACGATAGAACTCGTCGAAGAGTACGGTTTTGACTGGGTTTCCACCGATAAAGAAAGGGACTTCGAGCCGTATTACGTCAGGAAAGGTACCTCACTTCCGCGTGATGGGCCATACCAACGCGGCAAGAAAACAGATTTGGTAAACGTTCCGTACCAGTGGCAGCGAGACGATTGGATCCAAATGGGACCAATTCCAAAAGGGGGGATCATGGCTGATGCCGTCGTGTTCGACCGCTGGCGGCGAGAATTCGATTGGATGATAGAAAATGTCGAAGACGGCGTTTTTGTGTTGCTGTTGCATCCACAGATATCTGGTCGCGCAAGTACAGTGTCGCTTTTAGACGAATTTATTCAGTACGCCAGAGAACAGGGTGCAGATTTCGTTGATGCTTCCACGGTCGCGGCTCAACACGAGGAGAATAAAAAATAAACCGACGTTCAATCCGTCTCCTCTACCGCTCGTGACGCGTGCCCCTGTTTAGCGAGGTTTTCATTATCATCTAGTGCTCTGGAGAGTTGGTCAAGATCATGGTGACAAGAGATCTGATGACTGCTTTGCTCGCTGACTTTAGTTAGAGTCGGATCGGCTTGTTCGCACTCGGACCCGATATACTGTGGACAGCGGGTATGGAATGAGCATCCAGATGGCGGGTCTCGCGGGCTCGGTACCTCACCCTCAAGATGTAGAGAGTTCATTTCCCTACCGGGTTCCGAGGAGGGAATACTCGACAGAAGGGCCCTAGTGTACGGGTGGAATGGAGGTTCGAACACATCTTTTTTGTCACCTGATTCAGCTATCTCTCCGAGATACATGATCGCAATACGGTCACAGATGTACTTGACAACCCCGATGTCGTGACTAATGAGAAGGTAAGACGTATCGTATTCATTTCCAAGTTCGTTTAGTAAGTTCAGTATGCTTGCTTGTACACTCACATCAAGCGCTGATACCGGTTCGTCCAACAGTATGAACTTCGGGTTTGGCGCAAACGCACGGGCAATGGCCACGCGTTGTTGTTCGCCACCGGAGAGTTCGTGCGGATACCTCTCCGCATAGGACTCGCCAAGCGAAACTTCGTTGAGGAGCTTCATTACCCTCTCATGACGCTCGTTCTCGTCCATGTCCAGGAATTTCACCATCGGACGTTCAATCTGATCGTACACCTTCTTACGTGGATTCAGACTGGATTTCGGATTCTGAAATACGACTTGACATTTCGATCTGAAATCCACGAGTTCCTCTTTGGAAAATTCGCTTATATCTTGTCCCTCAAATCGAACTTCCCCACCCGTGTGGTCAAGCAGATTTATCAGAAGTCTTCCGAGCGTGCTCTTTCCACACCCACTCTCACCAACCAAGCCAACGGTTTCCGATCTGTTGATTGTGATGTCAACACTGTTTACCGCTCGAACGGGTTTGTCATTGCCTAATAGCCGCTCCACATAGGATGCATCACTGAAATGCTTGCTTAATTGCTTGGCTTCGAGCAGTGGTTCCGTCGCAGGTGACTGCTCCTCGACCTGTTTTTTCTGGGCGTGTATCGGATTATCCCGAACTGTCTGCCATCGACGGCATCTAACAAGATGGTCGGAGTTCTCACTCACTGGTTCGAGGTGTATTTCATCATTGGTACACTCCTCTTCGGCGAATTCACACCGGTCCGCGAAGATACATCCTTCCGGAACGTCAATCAATCCAGGGACCTTTCCCGGAATCGATTTCAATTCGTTTTCTCCTGTGAGTTTTGGGATCGCAGCGAGCATCCCCTGCGTATACGGATTGAGCGGCGTCCGGAATACATCATCTATGGAACCGCGCTCGACGACCTCGCCGGCGTACAGTATATTTACACGATCCGCAATAGCGGATATTACACGGAGGTTGTGCGTGATCAGGATAATACTCGTATCTAGATCAGCTTTCAGCTCCTTCAACAGGTCGAGGATCTTCGATTGGGTAGTGACGTCCAATCCCGTCGTCGGTTCGTCCAGAATCAGCAGTTCAGGATCACAGGACAGTGCGATGGCAATCAGAATTCGCTGTTTCATGCCACCGGACAGCTCGTGAGGATATCGTTCGTAATTGTACTCAGGCTCTGCGATTCCCACTTCGCGGAGTAGGTCTAGAGCCTCACTTTTTGCTTGCGACCGCGATTTACCAAGATTGAATCGGATCGTCTCTGCGATCTGTTCTCCGACCTTAATACTCGGGTTCAGGCTTGTTGAGGGATCCTGTGGAATATGAGCGATCTGTTTTCCCCGAATAGATTTCATTTCTTTCTCAGGGAGATTGTAAATGTCTCTCCCGTTGAACAGCACTGACCCGTTCGCTATGCGTGCGTTACTGTCCAACGATTGTAGAATTGCATAAGCGAGAGTGCTCTTCCCGCTTCCACTCTCCCCGGCAATCCCCACCGTTTCTCCCTCACCAACTTCGATTGAAACATCTCGGAGCGCCTTGAGCATCCCTTCTTCGGTAGAGTATTCAATGCTCAGGGAGTCGACCTTGAGAACGTGATCACAACTGTTAGAGACATTTGTTTGCATTTCTTGTGACCTGTTATCAAGGAGTGCAGTTCTTTTTATATATTTTTTGGTGGATGTACTGCGTGAGCTACTTGATTATACAGGAATCTCTATCTGAATACGCCAGCGGGAGCGATCAGTGAGATGTCTATGACGATCTGAATAGATGTTTCGCCAATAGTGACAATGATGTTTTTACTTCTCCGATTTTTATACACATACGTTGATATGAAGGATCTTGATACTACATTTGGTGTAAATAGTCGTATATAGAGGATCGTTTATGATAACTCTGGCTGCCAAAGGTATATATACGAGAGCAATAATCTTAGTGTATAATGCGAAAACATATCATCAAAGGCAGCATGAACCGTCGAGAAATTATAAGTTTGCTCGGGGCTGGTGGTGCTGTCTCCTTGGCGGGGTGCACCGAGGCAGATGAACCTGAGCAGGATGAAGGGGCAACCAATCCCGAAACGGATGGCGAGATGGGTGGTACGCTTCGGGTTTCGACGACGGGGCAGCAGGAAGACCTGAATCCACTTACGCATACTTCCTACACAGAATATATTGCCACCCAGTTGCTTTACTCCAATCTGACTCAGGTCAACTCAGACCTGAGCCTTCGTGGAGATCTTGCCCACGACTGGGAATCGATCGATGGTGGCGAGGCGTGGATATTCCATCTGAAAGATTATGCCACGTGGACGAACGGGGATTCTGTCACCGCAAGCGACGTCAAGGCGACGCTTGATGCTATCGAAGACGAGGACTACCTCAGTGACGCGAGAGGTGAACTCGGACCAATCGACAACGTTGAAGTACTCGATTCCACGACGGTTCAAATAAACCTCTCAAGTCCGTACGGAGACATCCCGCGTAAAATGGCGGAAGTTAACGCTCGTATCATTCCGGAGTCCGTCGTTGAAGCGGGCCCAGAATCAGATGCGTACCTCGGGTTGTCAAACGAACCACAGGGAAGCGGAGCTTTTACTCTCGAAGAGTTCACGCCAGCTGATCGCTTGGTGTTCGCCGCGCGTGACGACTACTGGAAAGAAGGCGAGGATGGGAATCAGTTACCGTACGTAGATGAGGTTATTCACGTAACCCAGCCAGAAACATCGACACGAATCAACTCCCTGAGAGACGAGAGTATCGATCATATGTTCCAGGTTCCCCCGGACCAATTCGATCAGGTTGAGTCGATGTCGGGGGTAACCTCAGGGGAGATGGAAGGTGCATGGTTCTATCCTGTCATGATGGACGCCGATACCGAACCGTTCGACGACGTACGTGTTCGGCAAGCAGTAAAATACGCCGTAGATAAGGAAGAGATGCTCTTGTCTGCGGCGGGTGGTCGGGGGACGATCGCCCAGCACACGCCGATAAGTCCTGCCCACACATACTACGCTGATCTCGATGACCGCTTCGGCGTCAACGCCGAGATTGAGGAGGCTCAGGCGTTGATGGATGAAGCTGGTTATTCGGACGGATACGAACTTGACGAGCCACTACTCGTCTCACCTGATCACGGTGGACCAATGGGTCCGACCGCCGTGCTTTTACAAGAACAGCTCCGGGAGATCGGGATCGAGTTTGAAATAGAAAACATGCCCTGGACTGATTTCCTCGGAGTCTACGACGACGCGCCGATGTATGTGACGTCATACGGGATGCGGCTGGTTGACGACGGCATCCTCACGCTAGTGTACATGTCGGACGGGCCATGGAATAACTACAACTGGGCAAACGAAGAGTTCGACGAGGCCCTGGAGAACGCGATGAGATCCGTTGACGAAGAGGAAACCCAGGAACACTACACCCGAGCACAGGAAATTATACAAGAAGACTGTCCTCAGGTAATTCCGTTCTTCATGGACCGGCTGGACGGCTATCAGGACTACGTACAGGGATATGAGATGGAACCGACAGCGTTCAGGTACAACGCTGAAGACGTCTGGCTGCAAGAATAGGAAAAACCTCTCGCGGCCGAATATAATATTCACTGCTCTCAACCCAAATGTCAAAATTCCACGAGTATTTGATTAGAAGAATAGGATACACAGTAGTAACGCTGTTTTTTGTCTCCCTCGTTATTTTTGCCGTCACTCAGATCCTACCAGGAAACGCGGCTGATGTGATTCTGGGTCGGTACGCGACACCAGATCGGGTTGCGGTCGTTGAGGAACAACTCGGCCTTGATAATCCCCTGCATTTACAGTACATAGATTGGTTACTCTCAATACTGAGTGGAGACTGGGGTACGAGTTTTATTTATGATCAGCCGATCGGAGAAATAATCCTACCACGGTTGATCCGGTCGCTACAGCTTGCGCTCGTATCACTGACGATGATGACGCTTCTCGGAATCCCACTCGGTGTAATCGCCGCCTCAAGAAGCGGGACCCTCACCGGTACGCTAGTCACGTCAGGTGCATACCTCGGAGTGAGTGTCCCGGCTTTCGTCGTAGCTATCCTGCTTTTATTGTTTTTTGCCGGTCCATATCTCATAATATTACCTTCGGGCGGATACGAGCCGATGTCAAGTGGAATCTGGACATGGTTCCAATATCTTATTTTACCGAGTTTGGCCTTGACAATCGGTGGAACGACCCACATCCTCCGGCAAACGCGAACAGAAATGATCGAGACACTGCAGGCAGATTACACCCGTAGTGCCCGGATCAAAGGTGTGCCCGAGTTTTGGGCGGTCACCAAGCATGCGCTACGAAACGGACTGTTGCCGGCTGTAACCGTTATTGGTCTCCAGTTTGGGTGGCTCATGGGTGGATTGGTGGTAATCGAAGAGATATTCACCTACCCCGGTATCGGGCAACTCGTCATCATAGCGATCGAGAATCGGGATATTCCACTGCTGCAAATACTAATTCTGATCATAGCGACCTCGTACATGGTCGCAAACTTAGTCGCTGATATCGTGTATACCCGATTAGACCCGCGAATCGAGTACGAGTAACTATGTTTGGCAACAATATGAAAATCGAACGCCTCAAACGGTTTTTCGGACAGATCAGACAAAACCAGAGTGCGAGTATCGGGCTGTTCATCTTGGTTCTCATACTGTTGACGTCGGCGTTCGCACCGGTGATCGCTCCTTACGAACCGACAGAAACGAACCCGACCGAACGGTTTGAGGGACCAAGCGCCGAGCATCCTTTTGGAACTGACGACCTAGGTCGGGATACGCTGACAAGAACTCTATATGGTGGTCAGACGAGTCTATTGATGGGCTTCACTTCGATAGCATTCGCCCTACTGTTCGGGGTCCCAATGGGAATTTTCGCAGGTTATTCCGGAAGAAAAACCGACGAAGTCATCATGCGAGGTTTGGACGTTTTGATGAGCTTCCCTACGCTCATTCTGGCTTTGCTGGTCCTGACAGCGTTGGGATCCAGCGCGGTAAACGCGATTATCGCCATAGGTGTGGTCTATACCCCGCGCATCGCACGCGTTGTAAGGGCGAACACTCTGTCTGTAAAGAACGAAGAATACATTGAAGCGGCAATAGCTCGTGGAGAGTCGACACGGTACATCCTTTCTAAAGAGATCCTCCCGAATGTAGGTGGGCCGATCATTGTGGAAGCCTCGATCAGGATCGGCTACGCGATCACGATCGCTGCGACGCTATCTTTCCTGGGTCTGGGCGCACAGCCGCCAACAGCGGATTGGGGACTTATGATTTCGGAGGCAAGAGACAACATCTATTCGTCACCCTGGGTACTGCTGTTCCCTAGCCTGTTCTTGGGTGCAACCGTATTGGCACTCAATCTACTTGGTGACGGGTTAGGTGACATTCTAGATCCACAAAACCGTAGTCACTAACCGAACTCCCAGGGATGTTTTATTCTGATTCGAAAAAGACAATCTAATGAGAACATATCTGTTCGCCTCTACTTCCTCTATCCACTAATTCCAGAAAATTCAGTTAACAAGCACTAACTCATCACTTTCAAGAACCTGCTGGTGAGCGGATCCGGTGCTTTGTTTTCGCATAGACCTAGGTGGTTTTAACAGAGTCTCACAGTAGCGTGCATTATATATAAGATCAAATACCATCCAAACCATGGTACACGATTTAGTCATCCGGAACGCGAGTACAGACGGGACAGACGATACAGTCGACATCGGCATAAAAGATGCCGAAATCGTTGAAGTCTCCGATACCGATCTTGAGGCCAATGAAGAGATCGATGCAGGTGGGAATCTGGTGGCACCCGGGTTTGTTGATGCACATATGCACATTGATCGTGCATTTGCTGCGAGAGGGGAGCGAAAGCCGAAAGGGAGCGATCGCTCTCCGGGACAGAAGGATTACAATGAGCTGTTTGATGCGTATTATGAAGAGATATTGATTGAGGAGATTGAAGAGCGTGCCGTCAAAAACATCAAGAAGGCAGTCCGGTTTGGTTCAGTCCACCTACGAACTCACGTGGCTATCGATCACCCAACCGGGCTCGGAAATATGCGCGCATGCCTGCGTGCGAGGGAGCGAACCAAGGACATCGCAAACATTCAGATCGTCCCGTGGTCCGCACGGGGGATTCTCCATGAGGACAATCGTGAGACCATGCGAGAGGCGATTAAGCTGGGCCTAGAGAACGGCGGCAACATCCTCATTGGAGGGGCGGATCCAGCATCACGGAGCCACAACGTTGAACGTACAATTGATATCTGGCTTGACCTCGCCGAAGAGTTTGATGTAGGCCTAGACCCCCACATTCAGGATCCGGGGACATTGGGCACGTACACGTTGAACCGGCTCTTGGATAAGGCAGACAAACGCGGGATCGGAGACAGGATCACGGCCAGCCATTGTTTCTGCCTGGGTAACGTTGAGCAGTGGCACAGTGATGAAGTAATTGAGCGGTTTGAGAAATCCGGCGCAGGGATGGTAACATGTTATTCCAGTACGCGATGCTCGATGCCGCTCCGCTCACTGTTGGAAAGCGATGTTCCTATCGCCCATGGTACTGATAACGACCAAGACTTCGTTACACTACATGGCCACTCGGACCCCATAGAGGGGCTAATTGTTCAGTCAAATAAACTGAACATCGACGGGCTTTCTACTCAAGAATATCGTTGGTTCCAGTCAAACAGTGGATTGGAAGGTCTCTGGGACATGATAACTCACCAAGGATCTGAGGTGATGGACTTGCCATCGTACGGCACCACTGAAGGTAGTCGTGCCGATCTCGTCGTATTAGACGAACCTTCGCCCCAATGGGCAATCGCTGCCCACGGCACATGCCGCTTCGTCGTGAAAGATGGTAGCGTAGTTGCCGAAGAACAGAGTTTGACCGATGATTACGTAGATGTATAGCGAAGTTTTGTCATCGACCGCTCTGTAGATCCGCAGAGGACGAGGGGATAACGTTCCCTCTAAAGACAGAGATAGGGTGGAAGAAGTGGTTGTGTTCACCCGACTCTGTTGAAACCCTCCGAAAGTGACATGTTCCACTCCGATTACGGTCAATACAGGGGACTCGCGTACCGATCTCTGACACCGATCTTTCCACGATATGTCCGTAGCGACGTGCAAGATACGGAATTTGTGACTCCCCTCTATTGACTACAGAGGATCAGAGTATATCTTGCCTTGTTGAACGCAAGACAGCGTCGGGGTAGGGTCGGTAACTCACGGTTTCACGGCGTTAAAGCACGGTTCTTACACTCAGAAGATGTAGTAGCTGCCGCTGACGGTGTTGCTCGAAGAGTCAAAACTATGCCATCTTACTCCCTTGATCAGATGACGACGGCGATGCCCCTCCCAAATATGTCCGGAGAAGGGGGAGCAGGCGGCGAGCCCTAACTCGCCGCCTGCGTTAGGTTATGGATGATGCACTTCCGCGTGAGCTCCCGGAACTGGCCGTGCCAGCTCCGGGAGCGTAGCTTCTCGCCGTCGTCTTCCTTCAACTGCGAGAAGCCGGTTTCACTCATCCAGCGCTGGTTGTAATCCTTATTCATCCGGGCGTTGTGAGCCTTCTGTAGCGGCGTTTGCTCTCTGTGCTTGATCAGTGGTCGGGTTGAGTTGGAGCGACACTCCTCACGGAGGTCGCTCCACGAGTAGTTCGCATCGGCAGACAACACACGCAGGTCTTCCGCGTTCCGGCGGAAGACCTGCATCCCAATGTGGCCGTCCCACGCCTTCTGCGTCGTGAAATGAACGTCCTTGATCGCTAGCGAATTCACGTCGATCAAGATTGTCGTCTTCATCGACTGGAACGAGTAATTTGCGCGGTCGCGGTAGTGGTAGCTGGTTTGATCGCGCTGGAAGCCACTCGCGTCAATTGCAGCTTCACCGCTCCAGCCCGCCTGCTCCGCCGAAGTGCGGAGCAGGCGGCGGAGCTCACGCATTCGGTACTTGTTTTCCCACCGACAAAACGTGCTGTAGTGCGGTGCGTCGTCAAGGTCAAACACGGCGAGGACGCCGGGCATTTCGTTGAGGTAGTCTCAGTACATCACAAAGCCGGTTAGTTGAGGCGTCTGCTTGCTGAAGGTGTGTCTAATACCAAGCAAGCAGACGGTGAAATCCACGAGGACCAGCTTCTTAACTTCCTCGTCAACTCTCTTGACGAGGAAGTTGCCCTCACACTCGCTGAAAACGCCGAAATCGATGCTGAAGACATCTACGAGGTCCTCGTCGGCGCGTGCGCCGACGGGACCTCAGTCTCAACGCTCTGTGAGAGGAGTGAAGATGCACCCCACGAAAACTCGGTTCTCTACCACCTCCGCACCAAGTTCGACCTTGAGACGCTCGAACAAGTCGGAAACGCGCTCCTTCAGAAGGACGTTCTCGACGTCCTTCCCCAGCAGGTGGAGGTCGTTTCAGACCTCCACCTGCGGCCCTACTACGGCGACGAAGACGGTACAGACGGCCTGTATCACTCACAAGCGAAGCGTGGAACAACTGCGTTCCATGCCTACGCAACACTCTACGCGCGTGTGAAGAACAAACGCTACACGCTGGCGGTGCGCCGTCTCGAAGACGGCGACACCGCCAGCAGTGTCCTCGCAGAGTTTCTCGGTATCCTCGACGGCCTTGACCTCGACGTCAAGGCCGTCTTTCTTGACCGCGAATTCTACGACAGCAAGTGCTTGACGCTGCTTCACGCACACAACCACGCCTACGTCATGCCGATCGTCCGCTGGGGACAGACGATCAAGCAAGAACTCTCGGAAGGCTGGAGTCGCGTGATTCAGCACGACATGACGGCGAAACTCGACGGTCACAGCTGGACCGTCGAGTTTCCCGTCTACATCGACTGTACGTACCAAAACGGACGGTACGACGAACATCGGGTGGCGCGTCACGGCTACGCCGCTGACGCGCCGTTCATCGACTCACCACGAGACGCCCGATACCACTACGCGAAACGCTTCGGTATCGAGGCCAGCTACCGACTCTCCGAGCAAAGTATTGCGACGACTTCGACACAAAATCCGGTCGTACGGCTGCTGTACGTCGTGGTGAGCTTATTGTTACAGAACGTCTGGCGGTATTTACACTGGGAGTACGTGGCGACGCCCCGCCGTGGGGGGCGTCGCCTCTGGCAGTGGTCGTTCAAGGAGTTCATCAATATGATTCAACGGGCAGCGTGGACGGCCCTCGCGACGCGTCGGGCCGTCCCCGCAAACCGACCACCAGACGACCGGTTCACCCGCTAATCCCCGACCGGGCTAGCCTTCGCTAGGAGTGGCGACGCTGTCGCGTCGGCGGCAGCCGCCGCCGACAGCGACAGCTCTCCGTCGGTTCGTCGAAGATTTCTCGTCAAGGCCACCAGTACAACCGCTCCGCCGTGGAACTCAAGCTTCAGAAACAGCTAGCCGAGGATGCTTTGTGAGGTACTGAGATTTGCTGTCCGGCGGCGATACGGTTCAGATGGACGTTCTGCTTGTAGAGCCGGTCAAAGCGATCGATCTGGTCATCGGTCCAATACCGACGACGCCAGTCATACTCGACACCGCGGAGATCGGTTGTGACAGTGCGATGTATCTGCCAGAGTAGGCGCTTCAGAACACGGTTTTCCGCAATATCGTACTCGGTATATGGCGTATCGCAGACGAAGCGGCTCCGGTCAGCGTAGCCGCTGTCGGCCCATGTTCGAAGCGTCCCGCTCCAATTGATCGAACCACGGACTTCACCTTGTGTATCGACGTGTTCGCGTTGATTCTCGGTTTTGATCCGGCGGACTCGTTCCGGAAGCTTGCTAACGAAATTGTGAACGTCCTCACTCAGGCAGTAATGGATACGTTTGATTCGATCCCAATCATCGATGTCGAGGCCTTCGTAATCGAGTGACTGCGTGAGCGCCCGAGTGTTTATCGCACCGCTTCGAAGATACGTGGCGAGCTCTTCGGTCGTGGCGTCGACGAGCGCGTCGGCAGTCAGGCTACGCGTCATCGTCGAAACTGATGCCGAAGAAGTCAGCAGCTTTCTCCTTCAGTCGTTTCCCATCTAAGTTGAGATTGATGTTGCCGTTTTCGGTAGGTACGTCGGTGTCTGTGAGTGACCGAATCAGTCGTTTTTGATCCTCTGGTCGCATCCCTTCGAGTTGCGGGTAGACGAGCGAGACAACGGCTGACGAGAGCGCTTCACTTTGGGTCCCGCCGGTATGCTCAAAAGAGTCTAGGTACCGAATGATGTCGTAGACGATTGATGGCCCGATGACCCGGTGTTTGTTGATACGCTGCCACAGGACAGTGATTACTGGGTACGACGCTTCAAGCACGGGTCGCAGTCCAGGGTTGTCCGCGAGCCACGCGGTCGAGTAATTGTCGTCGGTATCTGGATCCAAGAGGGATGTGCGGACTGCACCGTCGTCGGTTGTTAATGGTGGGACGCCGACGTGGATGAAATTGAATCGCCGCATAAATGCGTAGGACATCTCGTACAGCGACGTTTTGTCGTACGTGTTCATCGTAGCGATGAGACGCCACGACGGCATCACAGGGAACGCATCCGGGTTTGCAATGATCTCCGCGAGTTCCTCATCAGTTGCCTGGTCGGTCACGGAAAGTAGTTCGACGGTACGCTCGCGTTCATACGGGAGTTCCGTCGAGTCACCGGACAGCACCGAGAACAACTGACCGAACGCTTTGTCGATGTCCGATCGGTTGATCTCGTCAATAATGAGCCACTCATTGACGATTCGGTCCTGCCGGAAGCACTTCAGGAATAGGCGTGGTTCAAACAGGAGTTCTTGACCACCATCACCCGTGGACGGCACGTACCCACCGATCGTATCGAAGGCGGTCCACTCTGAGGTAGCGGTCGTGAATCGATACCCGTCTACTTGGTCGTACGCTGTCGCTGTGTTGCAAATTGCTTTAGCGAGCTTTGTTTTCCCGGTCCCTGGCGGGCCGGTGAAGATAATGTGCTTCCCGGAACGAAGCGAAGCCTCAATTTCGCGTCGCAGACGGTCCGAGTCCTCGAAGTAGAGTGTTGAGGGGATTTGAGCTTCGATTTGAGGGGTGGTGAGTTTCTGCCCGACCCGTTCGAGGGCCTCTTGACTGACGCCGTCTACTGTAGGCTCTTCTAACGCGAGAATAGTTTCATACTCGCCTTTTGTGAGTGAGAACAGACTGCCTTGAGCCCCATTCTTGACCGGGGTTGCTTCTTCGAGTTCCGGGATCGCATTTAGATCACCCCATGTGATGCCGTCGATACGTCGATCAAATCTGATCCGAACACCAACATCCGACATGGTCTCTTGATTAGCATTATCCGTCTCCATCTGCTCGCCCGCGGTTGTACTGTCCTGACTGTCTCGTTCTGGCGGAATTGCCTCTGTTACCGTGCCTTCAGCGACAATTTCTTTTACTGGCGTGGATTCGTAGAAGAGAACACGATCACCGGGAGCAGCCGATCTGAATGCGTCGAAAAGCCGTTTCTTATTGCCTTTCTCGTTGTAAGCGTTGTAGAATATTTCACTCCCATCAGCAATATCATCGACAGACCAAATTGACGGGTTGGCAGTCGCCCAGAAATAGTTCGTGGTCTCTCCAGACTCACCTAATAGCCCGGAAGTGTCGATTTTAGCTGTCTCAAGTAGGTATTGACCCGCCTCTGATGTGAGATGGCAAAGATACGCCTGAATAACATCCCCGTTCTTGTTGAGTGGATACCGTTCTTGTTCTTGTCGCCGGTCGGGATTCTGTAGTCCCTCTCGAATTTCCGCCAGTGGGAGCGGTTCAGCAAGTTGCGTTGTATCAACATCAACGCGATAATACTCGCCACCTTCCATCTCGGTACGCCGAGCTTCGGTCGTGACGACTGAGCACGCACGAATAGCCTGATCAGTGTAGTGGAAGATGATGTCGCCTGTTTCAAGAACAGTCAGGTCACGCTGCCATTTCGTATCTTGTGAGCGGAGAAATTCGTCCTTGAATTCCACCTCACGGTTTTGGTTCACCCAGTAAAATTTAGCGTCGTCAACATCGACATCCAGGCCTGTTTTAGTGTCTTCGTCCGGATCGGACTCTGGCTGCGTTGTCTCAATCCCGAATCGATCCGCAAGATCAATATCACCATCAGAGTGCTTGTAGAAAGCATAGTTTGCAACTTGGAAGTCAGTCGCCCACGACGGTACAGGACCGAGGTGTGACCGGATGTCGTGTGTTTCAAACAACTCCTCGACGATGTCGACGAACTCGTTGTATCGGCTGACAGAAGTCGTACTGTGATTCGGTGGATCGTAATTCAGTGCGGTGAGTGTTTCTTCAGCTCGGTTATTCAGAACGGCGAATGATTCTGGATCAATAGCTGCGAGGGCTTCCGTCGCAGCTGCCATACCGAATCCAGGAAGATCCAACACAGGTTCAGGGGTGCCTGATTCGATTGCTTCTTTGAAAATGTCTACAACAGCATCGGCTGTCAGGTCGGTGAATATCTTTTCAGTTTTCCGATCGGTGTGACGGCTTATGAACCAAGGGAGCGTGTTGAGCCATTCTGTGAAATGCTCACGTGATGGGTCGTCAAGGAACGTCTGCGCGGACTCTTGGCGGCTCTTGATTTCTACCCAGTACCCGTCCAATTCATCAAGCGACAGTTCAGAATCCGGTTCGCTATCATCCTGTCCGGGAAGATCCTGCTGTTCGATCCAGTTGAAGAAGTTATCTAGGTGACGAAAGTCCTCTTTGAACGGGTAGGAATCCCGAACCGTCCGGAATTTCTCTGTATCTTCTACGTACTGATCCAACTGTCCGGACATCTCATAGCCGAAATATTTCTCCATACCAGTCCGGGACCGGTCATTACTAATCGGGTACTGTGTCGGATGAAGAAAATACAGGATTGCAGAGATGATACCAGCCTGTACCCGATCAATTTCGAGCGCAGCAAACTCTCTGATTGCCTCGTCGATCGTTTCTCTGTCGTTGGAATCGATTACAGTGGTGAGGAATTCGTAGGTTTCCTCTTCGTAGCCTTCGATCGGCACCCTGTACGTACCCTTGCCGACGATCCCGCTCCCCTGTTCAATGTGATTCTTGATTTCGGTCTTCGAAGCCTGATCGATCTCAAGATCGTCGATCCGCTTCTTCTTCTTTTCCGGACTCAGCGCGTTATCATTCTGACACAGGTTGTACACCGTTCGCATCGCAAACTCATCAATCGATCCGGTGTCTACGATGGCACGAACAAGGGTTTGTACGGCCTCGGATGTGTTCCTGACGTGTGCTTTGTTCTGTGCCCAGTCCTTCTGGGTGACGTACTCCTGTACGAGAGCCTCAATGTCCAGTGACGAGTCAGGTTCGCTCATTATTCACACACTGATACGAGGGACTCATAAAGACGTGCTGGTAAATCCACGAGGCTATAGTAACTACCCCGACTAATTGGGAGACTGGCGAGGTTCGCTCCCCGGTAGTACGTTCGGTGACAGAACCACTAGCCCCTACTCAGTTGCCGATATTGTCAGCGAGATTTGTGGCTAGCTACTGAGTAACTGTGGAAGAACGTCGGCGCGCCAATACAGAATCATCATCTCCTCGTCGGAGCTACCGGCATTTGTGTCGATGGCACTGACTTTCTGGTTTGACATGTGGATACCTACAAGGCCATCGCCTAGGATGGGACTGCCGCTGAAGCCGTTGTATTCCGATGATTGCGTACCAGTGTCCGTGTCGAATCCAATTTCGATGAGTCCGGTATCAATTGTGAGTTGGGATGGGCCTGGGAATTTGGTTTGAAGCGTGAGAACGTGCGGGTCTATAATTTCGTTCGCGTACAGGTCAGTATCGTATTCTGTATCACCTGACGGGAAAGAATATCCAGGGAATCCGATACTGTCCGTGGAGTTGTCTATGGATTCAGGTGAGGAAATGTCGGTAGGTGTCCAGACGGTGTAGCCGTAGTCTTCTGGAGTGAGGTCAATCGGAATTCCAACAATGTCGAGGTTAGTGTTGTATCGGATGCCAGCTGTATCGCGGATGTCGATTCGATGCTGTGCGTATGAGCCGGTGTTTTGAAGATACAGATCGATTGTGGGGAGAATATCTTGGGTTTTGAAACTTAGTGACAAGTCACCAGTAGCGAAGGTGGTTGCATTCACAGGGAGCAGGTTGTGACGGGCGGTGATGAGATATGTTTGAGTGTCGGTGACGAAGAAAAATCCAGACGCGCGCATATATTCACCACAAACGATTGGGCAACTGACTCGTGGATCGGCTTTTGCTTGCTTCATCCGCGAATTGAAGATTCTAACTGGAAAGAATAAATGACTCCGAGAGTACTGTCATCGAAATCTAATTACGAAAAACAGCATATCTTTATTATCACCTGAGTCCGTGTTTGGATCTGATTATGCCAGGACCTGATCGGCAGCGAGGAATATTGACAACGGACGATCGAGACTACCTCACAGGGCGAAAGGATCTTCAGCAGGGTAGCGAGCGGAACGCAAGGAAACGGATTCGAGACAGGATCAGGAACGGGGTGTACGATTTTGAATACCTCACCGCGGATCTTGAACGGAGAGATATTAACCAGCTTGTCAGAGAAGCAGACGAACCAAATGAAGAACTGTTTGATGCTGTAGAAGATGTTCTTGCGTTCGTCTTTCGGATGTGTGCGCACGCACCAGATTCAGAGCAGTCAACCGATGACCGGTTTCGAGAACTCCTTCGAAACGGGATCGAAAAAGGACTTGACCAGAGGTATGAGGTGCTTGATTTTAACTTGGATCTCCAGTACGGTTTACCACGTGAACAGCGAGAGCGGTTGCTCAGGAAAGTGCGGAATGGTGAGGACCTGACCTTACCAGAACTCCGAGAAGCCCTCGCAAATGAGTACTTTGATGACTCATATCGTTTCAGACCCCTCGACAATAATGGGTTACCTAAGAATGTAGACCCGAAGGATGTTCTTTCACACGATGACTTCTGAACTCGAACAAGATGCTGATTCTACAGGGAAGCTTGCTCCGTTGAAATCCTTAGCAGGTAACACGTCTGACAGCGGCGATGCCTTTTTTCGGATTACACAACTTGTACGATGATACCGAATATGGAAGTTCGCGCATCTCCCCGGGAGTATGACGGTACATTCGTCACGACACAGTTCGGTGCTGAGAACGTTAAACGAGCAGCGCGAGACGAATACAGAAAGCTGATCGATAAGCACGATTCCGAGGATGTACTCGTTCTCACAGGTACGCCGACGAGTACGGATACGTTCCGTGACACGTTAGACGAGGTGCTTCCTGGTGCTGCGACACCGTATGTGACATCACCCGTTGTACACGCGACGGATGTGCTTAATCAGACGGACGATCGAGTGATTCTTTCGGATGCGTTGCGGCGTGAACTCCGTCATCGATTTCTCGCAGATTACGAATGGGAGACAGAATACCTACGACAGGCGTCGGAGCAATCATCGTTTATCGAAGACGTGGATCGGGTGATGGATACGATTTCGTGGCAGAATATTTCTCCCGAGGAGACACCTGAACTCCGAGAGATTACGGCTGCTCTTGATGCGTTCCACAATTGGCTTGCTAAACACGATCACATAGAGCGCGGACAACTCATCTCGGAAGCACTCGATGTCCTCACGGGTGATGACTACAACGACATCGTCGATATTAATGCGGTGCTTGCAGTCGAATTTGAGGAATTCTTCCCGCTTGATCGGGCGTATCTCGACGCGCTCACAACAGACTGCGATCTTGTCTGTATCGCTGAGGATGATGCTAGTGTCCGCAGAGCGTGGGTGGAGACAGGTTCAATCACAGACTATGTCTCGTTCAGTGAATCTCGACGCGCGTCCGGTATCCAGCCATCAACTCGCCCGGCAGCCACCGCTGCGTATTTCGCAGAAGAAACCGTCGTAGGCGATCCGAACACAGGGTCAGTTTCCGTGCTCGCTGCGGATTCCGGTGACGACCAACTTGCTACAATTGCGAACGAGATTGAAGAACTCATCGAGCAAGAGGGCTGGAGCTACAACGACATAGCGGTTGCTACCAAACAAAGCGGGAGTACCGTCACGGAGACAATCGAATCATTCGAGGGTAGTGGAATCCCGACAGAGTCGACTACTATTACTGGATTTGGCGACGATCCCGCAATTAGGGAGCTGCTTGCTGTTGCTCGCCACTTGGCCGCTGACGAGGACGATGACGTACCTGATCGCGGACCAGCACTCGATACGGATCGCTTAGCTCGTGTTGGCGAGATGGATCAGTTGGAAGACGCAATACGGTGGTGGGCGACCGATTCCAGGCTGAAAGAACGAATCGCAGAGCGGGAGACATCACTTGATGCGCGGTCACAGTTCGGGAACGTCCGCCGTGCGTTTCGAATGGCCGCATTCTTGGACGACACTAGGTTCCTCGATGCGACGTGGGAGTCCTTCGAAGAGATGCTGGAACGGGCCCACGAGTACGCGTCACAGCAGAATCAGACAAGCGCAACGGAGCTCGATGGCGGCGTCAGAGTTGACCACCTACAAGCGATCAAGAACACCTCGTACAAGGCGGTGTTCCTAATTAATCTCACAGACAGTGAGTACCCTGGTGACCCCTTCCTCACACGGCTATTCCCAACCGAGCGCGTTGCGTCAATGCCGGACTACCCGGGCGTAACGGATCTCAGCGACACAGATGTTGACCAGACCTTCCCGACAGACTCGACAGCGTCGAGCAGGCCGTTCGTACGGTACCACGCGGAGCACGCACGGCGATGCTTGGCGGTCGGTGCTGGAGCGACAACAGAGCGCTTGTACTGTTGTCTCTACGAGTACGAAGATACCGCTCTCGAAGAGCGTGCGCAGGCGTCGCGGTTCCTGACTGCAGCGTATACAGATCTCCCCTGGGTGACAGACGCCGTGGATCCGCAGATCACGAGCGAGCAAGCAGCTGAAGAGTTCCTGCTGTCACGGGTTGATAACGCACTCTCAGATGTTCGCCGCGCGAACAGCCAAGACGTGACAATCTCACTCGACGAGGTTGAAGCGGAACTTGGTGAGATTCAAGAGTTACTTGACAAAAGCGGGATGCGAGGCGAAGAACTGCGGAAAGCGTTGCGCGCCCGTGTCGAGTTCGCAAATGGAGAGGTGCGGCGATGAGCGACAATTCGCTTTCGCCGTCTCGTTTGGCGACGTATGCAGCGTGTCCACGACAATACGAGTACAGCTACCCGCAGGACATCAACACGCCAGATCGAACCGAGCTTTATCTCAATCAGGGAAAGATCTACCACGAAACCATCGAGGATGTGTGCGATGCGACCGAGCGTGATGATGATCCCGAGATGATTCACGCCCGGGCAATGCGTATCTTCGACGAGAAGTGGGACGAACACAGTAACCCGGACGATTACGAATCAGTTGCGCACCGCGAGTACCAGCGAGTCGAGAATCAGGCTGCTATCGATGCGTTCTTCGATCCGGATGGTGGCGATGGGATTGACCACGCACGTCGCTCAGTTGCAACGGAGTGCTGGGTAGAGTGTGAACGCGATGGTAGAGGGCTTCACGGAAAGGCTGACAACGTCATTCGAACCGATGAGGGTCTCCACATCTTCGATTACAAGCGAAACACACGCGGGGTGATCTCATCAGGAACAGCAGAGTATTTGGCTGACCACCTTGACGGCGACGCTCACGAACCGAAGCGTGTTCGGAACGCGTTCCAGACAGCGACGTACATTGAGGGCGTGAAGAATGAACCGTTCTACGAGGAAGGGATGGAAGTGCGGTTCAGTTTCTATGGGCTACTCAACAGCACATCATTCGAGAGTACACCAACGGGATATAATGTGTCTGTACGTGGCTACCCGCGGGAAACGACCGAGATCTACGATGAATACTACGATACAATCTGGGCACTGATTCGAGCGGCGCACGACGGTATTACAAATGAGACGTACAAACCGGAACCGTTCTCCATCATCAGCGAGGAAGCGTGCCCGGATTGCGAGTATCGGGAAATGTGTTCTGACCGACTCTCAACAGAGGTGAAACGATGAGCAGCGACGATACTGAGTACCCATCGTGGTTCCCCGTTCCGGAAGACGAGTTGTCGCCAGAACCACAGCAGGGAGAGATCATCGACGCAGATGAGTATCCGATGCGAGTGCTCGCCGGGGCAGGGACGGGAAAAACGTTCACGATGGTGCGGAAGATCGAGCATCTCATCGACGAAGAAGATGTGTCGCCGGATCGGATTCTCGCGTTAACGTTCACCAATAACGCCGCCGATTCGATGCGGGAGAAGCTTAACGCGAAGCTCGGCACGGCAGGGTACGACATCGACGCGTACACGTATCACTCGATCTGTAACGAGATTCTCTCTGATTACGCCTACACTGCAGGACTTGACCCGGACTTCGACATCGCTACCGACGCCGAGAAGTACGCCATCGTTCTGGATGTCCTTGATGAGATCGAGTACCGGTCTGTCAAGCCTAATGTGTACGGTGGCGACGGATATGCCTCGGGCGCTGCCTCGAAACTTCTCAACTTCATCGGATCGATGAAGCGCAGCGGCATCACGCCCGAGGACATCGACACGTTCCTCGGCCCGGCCGACCGCGTATACGAACTTGGTGACCTGCCAGAACGAATCGAGAACATCGCCAGTGACCACCTTGGTGGTCGCTCTGTCTCAAGCGTCTTGGGTGGAATTCCAGAGACACGTGAAGAACTCGTTGAGGAACGGGATGTGTTAGGGACGACCGGCATCGAAGCCAGCACACGCGACTTCCTTGATCGTCTCATTGAGCTCTGCGACGCGCTTGAAGACGCGTTTGAAGCATATGAGGCGGGTGAACGAGACCTTCCAGATAACGCGTACAAACTGCCAAAATACCTACTCGGCGGATACAGTAGCGCACCGAAAGGAATCCCGAACGATCTTGATCTTGAACTCACAGACCATCTCGACTCGTTTGTCTCAGATTGCCTCACGGCCCGTGACCTGGCTGCAGGCTACGCCGCGTACGAGCGTGAGCTCGACGAGCGAAACCTCATCGACTTCGATGGGTTAGTCGTGAAGACTGCGGAGTTGATGGACTCGCCAGTCGGTGACGAGATTGCCGCCCGGTGGGACTACGTGTTCTGCGACGAGTTCCAAGACACGGATCGCCTTCAGTTCGATCTCGTCACGTCACTGGTCACTGACGACAACCTGTTCGTCGTCGGTGACGACGATCAAGCGATATACGAGTGGCGGGGCGCACACGTCGCCAACATCACAGAGGAACTCGACAACGCGTTTGCGGCACTCACAGACAAACCCCTAGAGGAGAACTTCCGCTCACGACAGCCGATCCTCGATTTGGCGAATAAAGCCATCACAAAGCTTGACTACCGTGATCAGCACAAGACGCTCACTCGTGTGGACGAACCGGAGTACGACGGTGACACTGTCGCTACTGTTGAGTTACCCGACGAAGACGACGACAGGGACGGAGCACCCCAGCTTCGAACCGTTGTCCAGAATCTGTTAACTGGCGCGGCAGATAATCTCGACAAGGCATACGATCCAGGAGACATTGCACTCCTTGTTCGGAAAAACGACCACGCCACGCCCGTTATAGAAGAGTTCGAAGACGCTGGAATTCCATACCAAGTCGCCGGTGATCTTGCCACAGAATCAATTGGCGTCGGCACGGTGACGGCCTACCTCAAGGCTCTTGCTCGGCCTGACGACGAGGTAAGCTGGAACCGTGTCTTGCTAATGCGGTATCGAATCTGTGATTCGGATCTCCGCATGCTCAACGAGGGCGACACGCCACTCGTCGACGCACTCCGTGAAACCCCGCTTGATGAGTTTGAGGAACCAGACCGCGTCGCAGAAGCCCGCGAACACGTCAACAAGCTCCTCGACATCAAAGAGTCTGCATCACTCAGCCACCTGTACCGTGATCTGAAGAGCTGTACGAATATCGAATGGTACCTCAGCGAGCAGGAGCGACGCGACCTCGCACAGCTCGATGATGTCATCGAACAGTACGGCGACAGCGCAGTTCAGCCCCCACTCACACCTGACTTTATCGAGTCGCTCGAACATTATGACTCGCTGTTTGATGAGAGTGGATCCACGCCGACAAGCCAGCCGGACGTTGCCGATGATGCGGTCAACGTGATGACCGTCCACAAGAGCAAAGGACTCGATTTCCCAGTCGTTCTCATCCCGCAGATCACCGCCGATGAATGGGCTCCGAGTTCACGCGCGTACGATGCTCTTGAAACAGGGGTGTCAGACGGCCCGACTACAGTGTTTGCTGAAGATTACGTCGCACGCGATGCCCGAGAAACCAGGCGCGTGTTCCACGTCGGAATCACACGCGCTGAAGATATTCTCGTCTTACAAGGTGGTCACAAGGCAGACGACGATACTGACGACGGCATTCATCCGGTTCCGAGCGTAGTCGACGAGATATTGCCACCACGGATCCCGTGGCAACCACAACGTGGGCAGCTTCCCATCTGGAGTGATGTACAGGAATGCTTACCAGACGGGTCAGCGGACTGGACCGACACGCTCGCGGGGGAGACCGTCGGTAAGGTCGGCGGGACTATTGTCCACGACGGTGACACGCTCGCAGTAGAGACTGCACGCAGCCGGGTGTTGGAACTCGCAACAGCATCGCTCGATGGTCACCTTACAACAGAGGGAGAACGTTCCCGACTCCAGATCGAGTCACTAACCGGACCATCGACCCCATCTCCATCCCTGACTCACAGCTATACATCCTTGGCAGCCTATGAGGAATGTCCACGTAGTCACTATCTTGACTACGTCGTCAACGCGTTCCCGGACTATCAAGAAGCAACAAGTAGTGGTGGGAGTGGCGTATCCCAACGGACGATCGGGTTGCTCTTCCACGACACGGCAGAGCAGGCCGCTACTCAGGACATACAGCGCCGTGAGGAATGGTACGAAATCTGCGAACGACTCGCCAGTCAACGGCGAGCCGAAGATGCGCTTCCAGCTGCGAAAGAGTGTATTGACCAGTTCTTCGAGTTGGACCTATCTACCTACGAGGTCGTTGACGCAGAGAGAGAGTTCGAACTCAATATCGCCGGGCACGAACTCACTGGCTTTATTGATGCGGTCTATCGGACGCCAGATGGTGAACTAATTGTCATCGATTACAAGGCTACCGAACGCCATCGAGATATACAGGACAACAAGCAGCTTCCAATCTATCTCTTGGCCTGTCGAGACCTCTATGAAGAACCAATCAGGCGTGCTGGATACGCGTACGTGGGAAACATAGGACCGAAAGTCGAGTCACGAGCATTCAGTGAGGACGAACTGGAAGGTGTCAAAGACGACGTGGTAGGTACAATGAATCGGATTATGGAGTCATCGTTCAGTCAATATATTGCTGATGAACACTGCCGATGGTGTCAGCATAATCAACTTCCCTGCGCGCCAGAGGAAATACAGATAGACTAACGAACCGGGGCGACTTCAGTCACTCGTACACTTCAAGTGACTCCTCGAAGGCTTCCTCGATCAACGTGATCAGTTTTGGATACTCAATCACGAGATCGAGGAATGCGTCTTGTAGCGCCACTGTATACGCGTTAAAGAAATCATCGTGGTCGCCAACCGGGATCTTATACGAGAGTACAATTGGCCCCCCTCTTCGCCCGGTTGCTTCTGTCGTTGGGGGAAGTTCACTGGCATTTTTCTCGATCTTCGCAGCAATCCGGTCTTTAAAATCGTACATAAACTGGTCACCATTACCAGTCCCATGCCAGAGTTCTAGTTCGAGTGTCTGATTTTCTACTGCCTTGCTGCGATTCTGCTCTAATCGATGGAAGAGCGAAATTCGAACACCGCTTTTGTCATCAGGTTTGGCATATATCGGAGCGCGGTCGGCCTTGTCAAGCCACCAGCCTTCTTTGACAAGCCCAGCCCAGTCCGAACTCCCCTGCCGGAACATCCAGCGCTCAGATTCACCGGTAGGTTTCGTAACTTCGACGGCAACTTGGCTCGCAGGTTGAGCCGAGAGCTCAATAATTTCAGCAATATCGATCGACTCGGCAAGGCGTGTTCCCCACGTGTCTGCGTATTCATCCCACTGATTTTCGAAGGCAGACTCGGCTTCCTGAATCTCGTCGTAATAATCGAAGTACAATGCCGCCTTTTCCTGTTGGTTTTCTTGATAGTCAGTCATCTGTAACTCGTTCCTGATTGTGCGAATGAAGCTATTGAATTGTGAAGTCGTCTCGGATGGGTACTTACCGTGACCAGCTGTGAGAAACGACTGGAACTCAGACGCGATCCACTGCCACGAAACCTGTACAAATTCGTCAGCCGTCGGCGGTGATGCGCTCCTCGGCGCGAGATAGATATAATGGTGATTTTCGGTTGGAACATCGGCCTTCGTGAGGTCAATCCCGTTGAATCCTTCTGCCTGTACGTAGTCGGTGGTTTGCTCACTGTCCTCAGCCGCAGTGACCTTGAGTTCCCAGCAGATGAACCACTCATCTTTCACCCACACCACTGCATCCGGCCGTCGCTCGTTCGATGTCGGGACCTCTGTCTCGACACGAATATCTGTAAGATCAAACCGCGAAAAGGTATACCCCAAGTCGCCACGGTCGGCAAGCGCAGTCAGAAGGTGTTCGAGGAACGCGTGATTGTGGTGTTCCGACCCGGTGATTCGAGATCGCAGTCGTGATCGGTACTGGTTGATTCAGCGTTCACCATCACGCTCACCACGGTGTGTCTGACATACATTTATACTACGCGAGATACGAGTGACTCGTATGACACGCACCACACGCACAACCCGCGTCACACGAGACACACGGACGGTGGTTCGAGCGTGAGGATTGATATCGGCATGCAGAAAGGCGGTGTCGGGAAAACGACAACGACGATTAACCTTGCTGGTGCGCTTAACGACGCTGGGAACGACGTGTTGATTGTAGACGCCGATCCGCAAGGCGGAGCGACGTTGAAACTCGGGTACCGTGACGAGTACCGGACCGGTGAGTACGCGTTGTACGATGTGCTGTCAGAGATGGGGCAACTATCTCTCGATGAACTCGGTGAGCTCATCGTCACCGGATCGGAATTCGATATCGTGCCATCTCATTTACGGAATTTCCGGTTAGAGAAGCACTTGTACAGCGAAGCACGCGGTGTGGAAGCGTTAAAAATCGCGTTAGACAGGTGTAACGCTGATGAAATGTATGATTACGTGTTGATTGATTCCCCGCCGAATCTCGGCCCGTTGGCTGACGGGGCGTTACTCGCTGCAGAGAACGTTATTTTCCCGTCGCATGCGAACACGATCGCTAAGGATTCGCTCGAAATTTTGTTCGATGAGATCGATACGTTAGAGGATAAGTTCGATGACGTGACCATCAGCACGGTCGCGGCTGTGTTGAACGAGGTTGGGCAGGACGGTGTGTCGAATGAGATGGGTGAGTGGTTCCGCGGGACGTTCGGTGAGGAGTACGTGTTCGAGATACCGGATTGGGCGGTTGTTGAGCACGCGATTGAGTACAGGACATCCGTGTTCGCGTACGATCCGGACGATGCCGGGTACCCGTGGGATGCGGAGAAGACCGGGGAGTTACGTGACCGGTACGCTGCGATCGCTGCGCACGTGGAGGGGTTAGCATGACAGATCCGAAAGACGAGTTGAAATCACGGTTCGATGAACGTCGACCAGACCGTGACGGCAGTGACAGTGACGACGACGGTACTACCGGTGATGGAACGAGTGACACGGGTAACACAGGCAACACGGGCAACACGGGTAACACGGGTGATGTGAGTGATGCGCAGACAACGACGGGATCTGCCGGGAGTGAACCGGTAGATCAAGGAACGAGTGACACGGGTAACACGAGTGACGCGAGTTACTCGGGTGACGCGGGTGGTACATCGAAACCCGGGCCGGACCGGGATGCGAACGCCACGCGGCACCGGAAACAAGTCCCGATGTACCTTCCCGACACGCAAGCAACAGCATTCAACGAGTTATACGAACGGTTAGATGGCCGGTCAAAAATCGCAGGTGAAGGCGGGATCGAGAAACACGCAGACTTCATGGAAGCGGTCGTTGCGCACGCGATCGAAAACGAAGACGAGCTCGCAGATCAACTCGGAATCACAATAGAATAACGCGTCCCTTGACGTTCTCCCACACCTCAACCCGTGAGTATTCTCCGTGGGTTTCTGTAAGCAGTGCACCAGTCCGGGTGTTACTGGTGATCAGGTTCCCGTACGGTTAAGTCAATCAGTACAGTCACGTTATGTGCTGATGACCGCACCACCGAGCACCGATACCGGCACGGACATCCCGACACCGCACATCATCGTTCGGAAGGAAAACGCGGTGTACGGGCATGAGAACAACGCATCGCAGAAAATTGTGCGGATCAACACTGACGGGCCGCTCCCTGCCGACGGGTTACTCCCGCAGTCACTGCTCGGCAACACACCGCACGTGGAAGTTCCGAAAGAACACCGGGGCGATGAGGACAGTGACCGGGTGCGGTACATCCCGCTCGCGGACGCACCGGACTGGTACGTCAAACGCGTGATGAACGACTTGGTACGTGCACGGTGGGTGACGAGAGCGAACCGGTACTATCAACGATCGGACGCCAGTGAAATGGAAGCGATTGTCATGGCTGTTGCTGAGCACACGACCGCTGTCGGGGCAGGGCAAGCTGCGGTGATAAGCGACGTAGTCGGGTGGAGTGAAGAGGACGTGCACGACGTGTTACAGTCGTTACAGTCCACGCGGTTTGATTCATATCGTCGGGATGCTGGGATGCCAGTGTACGAGTCTTTGTGGTGAGTGTGGGTGACGTGGTTTGGTACAGGCACGGTCACGTGTCGACGGGGTGGTGTGCAGTTACAGGTGCCGTGTTTCACACGGTGACAGTGTGAACGCAGCACCGGAACGCGTGCGCGTACCAGCGGGAGTGGAGTGAAGTGGCGTGGGGTGAGTGTTTCGAAGGGGAGGGTAGGGGTGAGGTGTGCCGGGGTGGTGGGGTGGGGGCGAGGGGTTTACCGGGTCGGGTGAGCGAACGGGTGGTGGAGAGCAATGAATGAGAATACAGTCATTCACGGCGATTGTATCACTGCGATGGAAGAACTGCCGAGTGAATCAGTTGATTTGATTGTTGCTGACCCGCCGTATAACCTGTCTGCAGATTCGAGCATGGGGTATGACGGTGAGTCCGGGGCCGGTGAGTTCGGCGGTGGATGGGAGCAAGTCAACGAAGACTGGGACGGGTTCACGATCGACGGGTACCAGGAATTCACCGAGCGGTGGATCACGGAAAGTAAACGCGTGCTGAAAGACGACGGTAGCATGTTCGTGTTCGGAACGTACCATAACATCGGGTTTGTTAACGCGTGTTTACAGCAGAACGCGTTCAAGATACTGAACGAAATCATTTGGTACAAACGGAATGCGTTCCCAAATCTCTCTCAAACCCGGCTGACAGCCAGTCACGAAAATATCCTGTGGGTTACTACTGAAGGGAACGGGTACACGTTCAATTATGACTGGGTGAAAGAAACTGAGTGGCCGCACGATGCGTTCGATAAACCAGGCACGCAAGTCCGGAGTGTCTGGAATATCCCGACGAACAAAACACAGGCTGAGCAGAATCATGACCACCCGACGCAGAAACCGTTGTCTGTCATTGACCGGGTCGTTCAACTAGCGAGTGATGCGGGTGATGTCGTGTTAGACCCGTTCGCTGGGTCCGGGACAACGCTTGTCTCTGCAAAACGGCATGACCGGGCGTTCATCGGGATTGAGAAAGATGAATCGTACGTGGACATGTCGCGGGAACGCGTGGGTGATGTGGACGTGACTGGAACGCCGCGATCACCGGTGTGAACGGGCGGTCAGGGTTGCGTGAGCAGACCGGCGGGTGAAAACACTGCACGTCACTGCACTCATTCCACGGTGTTCCCCGACGGTCATGAAAACCGTTACTGCGAGGCGCGGTGGCGCGGTCACTACGCCGTGTTTTTCACACGTTACCCGTGTGAAGTATGGAAGGGTTTTTATGTGCCGGTATCGTATGACGTGATACGAAAGCATTCCACGCGTAACACCGTGGAAATCACGTGCGTGCAGGACAAGAAGCACCATCGCACCCGGATGCAACCAGTTTGCCCGTGAGTCACCAACACCGACACGACCGGCGCGACCGCCGCGCGACGCGCCCGGTTGATCACGGTACCGCGGTGACGCACCACGCACCCCGCAGAACCGCAACAGATCGGCGGGTCGGGTCGCCCGCCGCCCACAGAACACACGCGAACACCGAACACCCTGGCAAACATGACACGGAACACAACACACCCCGACGAGCACGAACCCGCGCGACGAGCAGGTGACACCGCGACGTACGCAGTCATCGCGTGCAGCGACTGCAGCACGCACTGGGTCGTCCCGTACAACCACGCAAAACAACGCAGTACCACAACCGAATGCCGCGGGTGCGGGAAACAACACACCGGAAAACAACGCGTGCTCGGCACCGCCGACACGCAATCAGCCGCGTACGAAGAACGCGGACGGATTCTCGCAGCGAACGCCGGGTACGAAGACGAGTACGCTAACACCCCGGAGTACGCAGACGCAACGCAACACATCAACGACACCAGCACCACAGGCACGGACGCGTTCACCGGTGAACCCGCAGACACGATCACCACCCACCGCGAACAGTACAGTGAACTCGTTGCAAACACAGACCCGACGGGGAAACACGCATTCGAAGACGCCGTGGAGAACACAGACCCGATCGGGAAACACGCATTCGAAGATGAAGTGAACACCGCACTCGAAACACGACCAGTAACACCGCCACGACACCGCTCACAGCACGCTGACACACCGATCGGACGGCACCCGACCCCAGGCACGCAAGTCAAAGAAAACACGACACGCCCGAAAGACATCAACAACACCGCACCGCACGGGAACGCAGGGCTCACCGCGACAAAACAACGCAGCACCGGGACTGTCACAGTCAACGCACACCAACCAGTCACAGACCTATGGCAACACCTCACCAGTCACCCCGCCGTGCAACAGCACTTCATCCGCGCGGTCAAAACAATCACCGACCGGGACCGAGCCGGTATCGAAGATGTGCTGAACGCAACCGGGATCACCGAAACACCGCTTAACGGGCACGGAACACGGACATTATTCCACTGGGTCAGGAAAAACCAAGCCGTTGAACACGCGTTATGGGAACTTCTGCGAGTGCTTCGAGAGCTCGGCACCGGGCACTCCACCACGGCAGATATTCACGCTGCCGCTCGAATATTCCAATTCGCTGACGCGGACGACACACCGAACACAGCAGCGCCAACGATCGATGTAGAAATCGATCACGACACGTTCACCGCGATGCCGCGAACACAACGCGTCGACGTGTGCGAGGTCATCGGGACACTCAGCAAAGCCTTTGATATCCGTATGATCACCACGCGAATTACGCGAGCATACCTTCGAACACAGCACCGAGAACACTTACCCGGTGTTAGCGAATGGACGAACGCACACCAGGGAGACAGCCGCATCGACGACGCGCTCACACACCTCGACGCAGACAGCGTTGAAATCAAGATTCTACGCGCGCTCGCTGCACAACCCGGGGAAACACTATCATACCACGCCGTGTACGCAAACGTCGAAACATCGCGTTCACGCGCGCGACAATGCATTTCCACGCTCAAAGACTACGGGCTCGTCGAGTCATTCAACCCGGACACGGCGAAGAAACTATCGCTACTCAACGACGGGCGAGAAGTCCTCACCCACATGGATGAACATCACGGCCAACAAATCACGCTCGAAAACAGCGTTAGCGGAACCCCAAAATCCCCGCGACATAAACGTGTGAACCACGAACCGCCTCGACACCCCCCGACTGTCACCGGCAACAGCAACCGCACCGCAACCGCGACCGGCACCGCAGAACAGCAAGGGTCGATGGGAGACACCGGCAGCAGTAGGACCGCGACCGCGAAACAGTACCGGACAGCGTTCTTGAACCGGGCGGATCACGCTGCGATCGGTGCGTGCGGGGTGGAATCCGGGAGTGTGACGGTGGTTGATGATGGTGTTGAGGGTGTGAGCAGTGAGACGCGGTTTGTATCGTTCGATGCGGATCGTAGTGAGGCGGTCGTGTCAGTGCACGCAACGAATCCGCTGGATTACTCGGTGAGTGTTGCTGTGGCGTTAGCGTCACCGCGGTTGATTGATGCGGCGCTTGATGAGCGTGCGGTTGAGGCAGTGCTTGACGAGGTTCCTGCAGAGGTGCTGCGTAATGCACGGCAGATCGGGTATTTGTCTAAGGAGGTGCTGGGGGATGCGGGGGATGTACGTGATATGTTGGTGCAGTGGGGTGAGGATGTGGCGGGGATGACGAGAGAGTTACATCGTAAGGATGAGGGTCAGCGTGAGTACGTTGGTGAGATTGTTCGGGAGGCGCATGGTCTTGCGGGGTCGATCGTGCATTTGCTTGATGCGGCTGGTGTTGATTTGGTTCGTGATGTTCGGGTTCCGGGGAAGGTTAATTCGGGGAAGGTGGAGGCGTTAGCGGAGTCGATTGCGCATTCGGTGTTTGTGCAGTCACGGTACGAGTCGCGTGTGGCGTACCGGGAGTTGTTTGAGGAGCGTGAGGTGAAGCGTGAGTCGCGGTTGGGTGTTGATGTGGATGCGGCGGATCCGTTCGGGTCGATGATCGGGTCGTTCGTTGTTCGTGGTGGGAGTGCCCGGCGTCTTTGTGATGTGTTAGAGGATGAGTTGTCCGGGTGTGAGCCGCATGAGGATGCGGCGGAGTTCAGTGTCCCGGTGCCGTTTCGAGAGGTTTCGCGTGAGGTGGTTGCGGAGACGGCTGCGCGTGTGTTGGGGTCGAAGAATCTCCGGGTGACGAGGGATGTTGTGTCGGTGCTTGATGCGGTTGTGGATTCACCGTTCGGTGTTGCGAAGGCGTTACAGCAGCTTGCACGGGAATCTGAGATGCGGGAGATGGATGCTGCGGAGTTACGGTACGCGTTACGGCAGTTAACGGCGGGTGATGTATTAAGTGGGTTGCCTGGGAGTGTCGCGGAGATCGTGATGGTGTTGGTTGATGCTGATCGTGAGTTATTGCAGAAAACGGTTGCTGAGCGTGTTGGCGTGTCTACGGTGACGGTTCGGAATCATGCTGATGTGTTGGAGGCGACGGGGCTTGTGCGTCGAGGACCGGACGGGTCGAATTGGAGGTTTGTGTTGTCGTTCCGTTCGGAGCGTGGTGACGGTGTAGTACCGGTGACGTGTTCGAAGTCGGTTGATTCGGTGGTTGGTGCGGTGATTGACGCCGTTGAGGAGGGGTGTTCGTGCAGTGATGGGTGTGTGGAGGCGGTGCGGGGCGGTCGGCGTGCCGGGGGGTGCGTGACTGGTCGGTGGTGTTGTGTGGCTGCGAGGTTGAGTGACGGGGTCGCTGAGCATGGTGAGGGTCGGGAAGTGATGATTGGTGTGGAGCCGGGTCAGAAACCAATCGTTGAGAGTGCGGGTGACAGTGACGGTGATAGTGTCGAGTCCGGGGGCGGTGCGAGTGGTGGGTTGAGTGGTGGGGTTGGGTCGCCGGATTTCAGTGGTGTGTCGATTCCGGGTGCGTCGGAGTGATTTCGTGCTCTCGCCGCACGGTTGCGCGCGGCGGTGGCCGGATCGTTCGGTTGATGCTGACGGTGCCCGGTGTAGTCTTACCTAACAGTTCGAAACTGGTCGTGGTGTTTGGTAAGACGCTGTACCGCGAGGGGTTTACCGGGCAGCGCGGTGTACTGTCGGGTGAGAAGTGCCGTGGTGAATACGATAACCGCATGTTACTGTTACTATTACAACACCGGGTTGGCGGTGGGAGGGATCGAGGTGTGACTACGACACCGGGCGACGAGTCACGTTGCGGTGCCGGTAGTAGTGGAACGGAGGGGTTCGGGGTGTGAGTATGCACGTTCAAGGCACTACAGTCGACTCCGGTGACGGTGGATCGAGTCACGTGACAAGCGGCGGCGGGTCCTGGCGTGTGGTGCGGGAGCAGGTCGGGTGCTCGGTGCCGCGTGCGGTACTGGAGCGGGCGGGAGAGTTACGAGATCGTGTTCTCACGGGTGATGTGTGGGAGCGTGATACGGACGCGGTTACTGGCGGGAGTTTCCTGGTTGCGTGCCGGGAAGCACGTGTTCCGGTGCTGGTTTCAGAGATCAGCGATGTTACAGGCGTGGATCGTGGTGTGATTGTGACAGTGTCGAGGGTTATTCAACGGTGTTTTGATGTGAGAGCACCGCCGGTGGACGCTGCAGTGTTTATTGACAGGTTCACCGGTGTGCGTGGTGTCACGGATGATGTGGAGGTGGTTGCGCGTGAGGTGGCTGGGGTGTGTGACGCGCACGGTGTGGCGAGCGGGCGGGCTCCGCGGGTGGTTGCAGCTGCGAGCGTGTACGTTGCGGCGGATGTTGTAGGGGAGACGGGGGTTGGAGCGGTGACGCAGTCCGGGGTTGCGGGTGTGATCGCGTCGAGTGCGAGGGTGGTTCGGGATGTGGTGCGAGTGATTCGTGACGCGGTGACTGTTACTGGTACGCAACGCGGTGACGGCGGGCCGGGGTGTGAAATCGGTGTGAGGTGACTTGTTAGTGTGTCCGGTGCGGATCGTCGGCGGCGAGGGGTTTACCGGACCGGGACGGGTACTGTCACGTATGATACGAGCACTGAGTAGTGCAGTACAGCGCGTGACACCCGGGACTGATATTGTCGTGGTCAGCGGAAACGACCGCGTGTACGACGGTGAGTTCATGACAGTATCAAGTGAGAATTTACCGGGTGAAGAGACTGTTATCGTTAGACAGTACGGGTGGTTCGGGTGCGAGTATGAGACGTTTTTCGAGTACGATCCGGTAACGAACACCGCGTACATCCCGGTAGAAAAAAGCGATCAACCGGTGGTAGTGAACGCAAGCGAGGTACTGGTTGATTCAGGGCTCGATATCGGGTTTGAAGAACTGTTAAGTACCAACGAACATGCCGGGTGACACGGACCGAGAAAAGTGCCGGTCACGGTGACCGGCGGTGACGTTCGGTGCGTGCGGGTTACGCGGTGAGTTGATCCGCTGGGATTTGCAGGTCTTCCGGCCATGCAGCAGCGTCTTCTGGCAGTAACGCGACCGCGAGGAACGCGTCAGTTTGATGAGCGATGTATTCAATAAGCTCGACAAGACGCTGCGTGTCAATCGCTTCAACTGAATCGAGGAGGATGAACGGGACGTACTCCGCTACGTTGTGCACTAAGTACCCGGCCAGCGTAACGATTACCCCGGTCACCTCTCGCTCGGATTCGCTGAGTGTAGCAACCGTGTCCTCGTACGCTGTCCCGTCGTCAGTCTCACGAACGATGTGTAAGTCGAACACGCCGGTATCGAACGACCCGTGTTGATTCGATGGGACACGCCGTTCAATCCAGACGCGCTCGATATTCCCGTACGTCAACCGATCAAGGATCTCTTCCATGTGATGGTTGAATTCGGACACGACGTTTTTCTCGATGGTTTCAACGCGCGTTCGTAAGTGTTCAAGCGTGGTTGTGATGGAATCGATTTCATCTTCAATATCATCGAGTTCGTCGCGTGAGTCAGTCACCGCGTCGAGATCGGTGTTCACGTCGTCAAGTTTTGATTGTTTCTTTCCGAGCGTGTACTGTAGTTCGTTGAGTTCCTCGTACGCGTCGAGTAACTCGGATTCACGGAGATCTTCCGTGTCCGCAACGTCATCTTGCAAGTCACTGATTTCTTCCGTGAGACGGTCGATACCGTCCTGTTTCTCGGTTATCTGATCGGTCAACGCTTTCTTCTCAGTCTCAATTTGCTGTAACCGGTCGCTGATACGTTCACGTTCCCGGCGCGTGTCACGTAACGCAGTGATTTCCTCTCGAAGTTTAGTGATTTCACTGGTAATATCGGAGACGGTGCTGCGTTTCTCTGACACGATATCGTTCAACTCCGCAGTCCGCGATTCGATAACGGTCGCTTCAACCGTAGACCCGCACGTCCAGCACGACACAGTATCGTCCGTGCTGTCAGGGTTCAACGCGTCAGTCACGGACCCGGACCCGGGATCAGTGTCGGCGTCAGCGTCAGGGGTGAGACCGGGCAAATCACTCGTTTTCGATACGGCTTGCTGGTTGATTTGAATGATGCGCGTTAAATCATCGATTGTCGTGTTCAACTCATCTTTTCGTTCCTGCAAGTCACTGACTCGTGTTTCTAATTCCGTGATTTGCTCGTCAGTGTCACCCGTTGCGGTGATGTGTGATGAATCCGGTGACTGTAACTCATCGCGCTCGGTTTGCAGCTCGGTTTCCTCTTCGAGTAACCCGTCGCGTTCAGCTTCGAGCGCTTCAACATCGTTCTGTAACCCGCGTTTTTCCTCGCGTTTTGCTTCGAGATCGTTCACGAGCGCTTCCGCTTCCTCTGCCATGTCCTCACCGGCTTCGTATTCGCTGACTTGTGCTTGTAATTCCTCGATTTCACGTTCAAGGTCCTCGATCTCACTTGTCAGTGATTCGCGTTGTTCTACGAGCTCGGTCTCACGTTCGATATTTCGTTCAATCTCCTGGTACTGTTCACGTAACGCGTCGCGTTTCTGTTTCTGCTTCCGGATTTGACGTTCGAGTTGATCAGTGTCAACCGGGCGCATAAGCACGTCACGGATATCATCTCCGCGTCGGATCGCTCGCCGCGCCGGGTTGGATTCAAGCAGTGTAGCGAACGTGACCAGGTCAGCGTCGTCGCACACGGCGTCGCCGTCGGCAGTGACAGTGTTCCGACCGTTGGTTTGCGTGAACGATCGTGTGAACGATAACTCACTGGTCTTGTCTTCTCCGTCGTTCGCGGTGAATGTGAGGGTTACTGTCCCGGTGTCCGCGTCACCGTGCACGGTCGGTTCATCACCGCCGAGCACACCGTTTAACGCGGTTAGGAATGATGTCCGGTTCGTTGCGTTCTCGCCTGTCAGGATGCTTATTCCGGGTGGGAGTGTGACGGTGCAGTCGGTGATCCCGCCGATGTTCTCCACGTCAATGACTGCGTTCATCCCGGCGATGTCCGCGGTTGACACGCCAGTCACGTGCCCCCGGTCGATACCGGAGTGTTCGGTGAGTTCTGATTGAGACATGCGTATCACGGTGATCAGTGCTTGGTGTAGTAAATCCCGGTGGTTCAACGCGACCGGTCACCGCGACACCGGCACCCGGCACCGCCACCGCAGACCCGCAAAGGGTCGACGGGGACACCGACGGCAGTATGGGCCGCGACCGCCTCGGCACGGTTCCGTGGACGGTGACGGTACCGGTGGTTACGCGTGTAATACGTGTGTCACGGGTTACTTGTCACCAGTCGGGCATGAGCACCCGTCAGATGAGATGAATTCCGAGATCGGCATCGAGTCACCGCACTCGTTGCACGTGACACGCGGTGTGACCGTCACATCGAAATCATCGCTTATCGTGGACATCCCGGTGCGTGATAATCGTTCAACGGTACGAGAGATCACGCGTTCGCATTTTGTCCGCGCCCACCCGACCGTGTTCCGTGCGTCCGTGCGCGTTATCTCCGTGTTTTTTGACGTGTCGATATCAACGCAGTTGTTCAAATGGTTCTTCACCGTCCGGTACGAGATGAGTGATTTTGAGAGTTCTTCACTGTCAATCCCGGCTTGTTCAAGTCGTGTGACGATCCGGTTCTGTTCGCTTGGGGGGAGTGAGTCATCGTGTAACGCAGTCACGATTTCGCTGGGAGTTGCGTCGAACGACCCGACGCCCCAGTCGGTTGCGGCTGTGTGCCGGATCGCTCCGGTCACGAATTCTTTGTTGATTCGGTGTTCTAAATCTCGCAGGCTAACATCGTCTGTTTCGTATAGTCGCGTGATTTCGTCGTGGAATCCGCGTTGCGTGTACGTGTTGATCCCGGCACCGATTTTGCACGTGCACGGTGGTGTGTCGGCGTCACCGTCGTCGTGGTTGCTGGTTGTTGGTGTGTCGTCGGACGAGGGTTGGTTACTGCTCATACTGTCTACCGGTGTGTTCGGGGTGTGGTCGTATTAGTGTACGGGTGCGTCGCGCGGCGGAGATACGACGCGGTCGGTGGGTGCCGAGGCGGTTCGCGGGATGTGATCGAGGCGGACCGGTTTCCGGGGGCACGCCGCGATCGTAACAACACCGAGCCCCCCAAGAGGTTTATAAACTACGACGGTCTACGATCGGTTGGAACAGGGCGTGAACCCCGGCGTGGTCACTGCCCTGAGCAACAGCAACACCATGTCGCAATCATTCGCATTCATCAATGAAACACGGCAGGAGTACTACGCACCAACTAACAGCAGCACGAAAGCGAAAGACCGCGTCACGGACGCGCTCGGCACCGGTGCGGTCGCGTACCTCATGCTAGACGGCCCGCAAGACGGCACGGCATTCATCGACCAGTGTTTTACTGTCGAGGGAGGGGACGACGACCGACCGGCGGTGGATCCGGGTGCTCGATTACAGATTTCTGAAGCGAACGAGTACGCCGGGCGGTGGGCTGGGGATACCATCCGGCTTGCCGGTGACTATTGGGACGGTGACTGGCTGAGTCCGGGTACGTCGAACGGTGACGGTACCGACAGTGACTGGGTTGATATTACAACGGGTGTTGAGCGTGAGTTCGAAGCATTTGCGTGGAGTGACTGGGTTGACGAGCAGACGAGTGTCTGGCGGGAAGTGTAAGTGACCGTGACCGCACCGCGTTGAGTATCGAGTAAGAACGCGGGTTAGTTGTCTGGGAATAACTCATCGATCCGGTCAGTGTTCTGCAGTACTTCACGGATCATCGACACGTCAATGTCACCGAAATCGTACAGGTCGTACCTGCCACCGCCCTCCCCCCTGTTTTCCCGAGTCATCGTGAGGAATCCTTTCAACTGTAACGCTCCGAGACGATCGCGGATTGTGCGTTGTGTTTTCACATCAGATGCAACGCGTTCAGCTGCAGTTTTGTACGCCTCGTACACTGACAGGCTACGTGCTGGTAACGCGTCCTGATCGTGCAGCGATAACACAGCGTACAACGTGAGGTGCGACTGAGATGGGAGGCGTTCGAGCTCTCGCCGGATCTTGTTTTCTTTGACGAGCGGTTCCGCTCGCCGGACGTGGTCTTCGGAAACGCGGGGGGTGCCTTCTGTGCGTGCGAGATCACCGGCTTTGTACAGTAAGTTAAGCGCGTACCGTGCGGACCCGGATTCTTGCCCGGCGAGCGCTCCGCACAACCGCGGGACACCGGCATCGAGCACACCGTCTACGAACGCGTTCTCAGCGCGGTGTTCGAGGATTCGAGCGAGTTCTTCAGCGTCGTATGGCGGGAAGTGAATTTCTTCTTCGCACAGCGAATCTTTCACGCGAGCGGACAGGTTATCTCTGAACGTGAAATCGTTCGAGATACCGATCACACCGACGTACGTGTCTTCTGGCGGGACTTCCTCGTTATCGTTGCACCGCGGGAGTTCGTATAGGATCCCGTCGTCGTTCCCGATTGAATCGATTTCATCGAGGATGATGATGACGTGCGTGTGGTGCGTGTCACGGAGCTCGCGGTACAGCATGTTGTAGATCATGTCGCGCGGGTACCCGGTTGTCGTGATTTGATCGTTGTCGGGGCGGAATTTATTGACGAGGTTCGCAGCGACACGGTAACTGTTGGAGAGTTTCTTACAGTTCAGGTACACGAAGTTAACATCGATGTGGTCGTAGTTCGCTTGGTCTTGATTGAATTGTTCTCTGATAAGTTTCGTGCCGACGGTTTTCCCGACACCGGTTTGCCCTACGAGGAAAATGTTTTTCGGTCGTGTTCCTTTGATGACGGGTTTGAGAGCGGCTTGGTATTCGCTGAGTTGCGTATCCCGTTCGAGTAATTCGTCAGGTGTGTGAGAATCTCGAAGCACTTCCTCGTCGATGAAGATATCATCCACGGGAGTGAATTCGTCGAGTGCCATGTTACTACCCGGTTCAAACGCGAGTTGTATAAAACTACCCCACCCCGTGTTTCCTGAGTTTCCTAAGTCCCTGCCGAGCGGAACCGGGTGTGTTCGAACGGCGAGATCCGCGTCGTGTTCGCGTCACCCCCGCCCCCCTGTTTTCCGGAGTCTTCCTCGAAAATCACAGGGGGAGGGTGCGTTACGCGTTCCTTGTGGAACGGGAACTTTTATTACGTTACTCTGAGCACGATACCCGTACTGGGAGTAAAACGCAACCATACCCCCCTGGCACGCGCCAGGGGGGTGTGCAGCCGGGGAGTACCACCACTGCCTGTTCACCGTGAGACTCAGGAAACACGGGGGGTCCCCCTCTCCCCGGTACCGCTCGGCAGAACCGCAAAGGGTCGACGGGAGACAGTACCGCAGCAGGGACCGGCACCGCCACGGCACCGCCACGACCGTGGTTTTGTGCGTATACCGGCGTTCAACCCGGGTGTGACTGCGTGAGAAACCGGCGGTGACGTGCGGGGACACACCGAGTAACCGTGATCCGGGTACCGGTACGTGTTACGGAGACCAGTCCGGGTGGTACGTCCACTCTAAATCACCGTTCACGCGTTTCACCGTGTACTTGTACGGGCCGTGCGGGCACCCGTTACAATCTTTCCCGCACGGAACCGTTTTAATCACGACCGTTCCGTCACCTGACCGGTCGATGTCCTCGATATTCCCATTGTCAGTATCGTCGGTAACCTCATCGTCGGTGATCGCTTCGTTTTCGCGCCGGGTTTTCTCTGCTCGCAGCTGTGCAGCGTACTGTTCGATGTGTTCGAGCGAGTCACGTGATTGCCGGTGTAACGCGTCGATGATGTACTGCGGGATTTCATCGGGTGCGTCAGGTGGGTTCTCCATCGGCATTCTTACCAATCACTGTCCGGGTATCGGTATAATTGTTTGGTAAGACACGCGAAACGCGGGGGGTGTCGAGGCGGTTGAGGGTGTTAGCAGTACGCGCCGGTTCCGTCACCGCACGCGATTGTGAGCTCGTACCGGCGGATACGGTCCGGGTTGATCGCGGCGGTGATTGTCACGTCGGTTGATTCTCCGGGGTTGAGTGTTTCGAGGGGGAGTGCGGGTTCCGCGGTTGTGTGTTCGTCTCCGGCTACGGAGTGCAGTGTCACGGTGATGTTGTACCGGATGAGTTCATCGGGTGTATCGCCGGTGTTTGTGACGGTGAAGGTGAACGCGTTTTCGTTCACGGTGATGTTGGAGATTTCGAATTCTTCGATTTCGTTCCGGACGCTTGAGGCGAGGGCTGCCGGGTCGCGTTCGATTTCACTGCTGTTGCCGGTGTCGTCCGGGGGGTCGTCGGTGCCGCGGGTGAGGCACCCTGTTGTTGCTATGAGTGTGGCTGCGCCGAGTGTTTTGAGCACCGATCGGCGTGACTGTGTGGGTCGGGGCATGTACGTGTGTTGGTAGTGGTTACTGCCCGGTAAACCCGGTGGTCGGTGTGTTGAGAAAGAGACGCGGTGGGACGGTTTGTAATCCGTTCACCGCGTTCCCTGGCATTGCAAGTCGGGCACCCCGCACCAAGGGGATAACTTGCAGTTGTACGTACGGGGTGCTGGTACTTAAAACACTGAACGGGGTATTTAAACGGTCCTGGTCGTGGTTCCCGCGCGTTTCACGATAGTACCGTGTGAAACCACCGAAGTTATTTACGACTCCAGATAATAAGTACTATTACACGCGTAAATTACAACTCGGCACTCCGCAGCAACCGTGCACGGCACCGCACACGAACTGCTCCGCGGATCACACGCACCGCGAACATCACTGCAAACACCACACCCGACACCAACGACACTGAAATGAGTCAAACAACCCGGCACTCCGCACAACACGACCTCTCGCAAACAGACGCACAGCACACCACGCAAGTAACACTCGGGAAATCCATACAAAAAACACACACCGCGAACGTCAAAAACGCGTTCAACCACCCGCTCGAAACCGGTGACGTTGTGAACGTGAACGTCACCACTAGCATCGGCACTGAAATCAGCGTTGAGAAACTCGCAGATGATCTCAACTGGGCAACCGTCGATCGAAGCACCGCTGTCGGATTCGGAGAACTTTCATTCGAAGACACGCCCGGCACCGCACGACTATACAACACCGGAACCATCGTGCTGGTAGGCGTCACAACGGACACGGAAATCATCGATCTCATCAAACGTGTACACGAAGCACTCCGCGGAATCGGTGTCAAAACTGAATGGTGTGACTTAGAAATGAAAAACATCGTTGTTGAATTCCCGACCGTCACCCCTGACGGGAACGGGGTGAACTTACCAGCCGCGCAAATCGCAATCGATGAACTCGAATACGAACCCGAGCACTTCAGCGGTGCCGTGTACCGAGAAAACACCGACAGCACATGTTTACTATTCAGCACCGGGACTGTGATCGTGCAAGGCACCGAAACAACGCTCGAAGCGGTACAACGACGACAAGCACTCATCAACACGTTAGAAACGTACGGTCTCATCAACGAGCAGTAACCACCGCAAAACACCGACCCACTCCGCCCGGCCACGGCAACGGCAGAACCGCAAAGGGTCGATGGGTACCACAACCGCAGTAGGACCGCCACCGGCGACCGCACACGCGCCCGCCCGGGGACACGCACCGACTGTCACCGAACAGTGTCACCAGTCAGTGCCTTCCAACGCTTGCTTGATATCATTGAACCCGATCGCGTCACGATTATCGTTGAACGCACGCGTCGCGGCTTTATTCACGATCGGTTCCATGTCAGCTGCAACGCGCCCATCAGTTGCTTCAGCAACCGCGCGGATTTCACGGTCAGTGACGTGGTTATTCCGTTCATCGAGTTTCTGCCGGAGCACTGCAGCGCGAGCGTCACAGTCAGGTTTCCCAACGTGGATTTTCTCATCAATCGTCCGGACCGGATCCCAGCGTCATCAAGCGATTCTAACCGGTTTGTCGCACCGATGAACACGATATCGTGATCTTTCGTATCCTCAAGATGGTTCAAGAACTCGTTCACCACTTTATTATCCTCTTCGTGACTGCTCCCACCGACCGGTTCTCACACACGCGTTCACACGGCACTCGTGTGAAAATACTAGCACCGACTGACAGAACAGGAACAGGAACAGGAGTCCTATTCAACCGCGGTGCGGTTGTGGTGGTCGGTGATAGTTCTGCCGACGTGGTGAACCCGCGTTACGGTTAAGCGACGAGGTACTCGGCTTCACCCCGCCTGTAGATCACTCGGTGTTCGCGTGCGGTTGCTCGTTCAGGATTGCGTTCAGTTCAGTTTCCATGACGGTTGCGAATGCAACGCGCCCCTCGGTCCCCGCGTCGGGGGATGGGGTCCCGTCACGGGTGTGTTCTGCGAGCCGTCGTTCGAACTCGACGTGTTTCTTCAGCTCTTCGATGCGTGATCGCGGGATCATGTTCTCGTTACTGCTGTCCCCGTCGGTCCCACGATCGCTGGTCGCGTCGCCGTGCGTGTCGGTGTTGTGTTCGTGGTCCTGCATCGCATCGCTCATCGTGTACGTGTCCGCGTCACGGTCGTTCGCGGGTTCTGCGGTGTCAGTGTCACGCGTGTCACTCGCCTTTTCACTGCTGCTAGTGCTGTCCGTGTCCACGCTCGCGTCCGCGGTATCGTCTGCCGTGTCTGCGGTGCTGGGCGTGTTGTACGGTGACGCGCGCATCACGGTGTTCTGTTCATGTACTGCCCGGTCAACCGGGGGTGTGTGGTGACTCGGTTCGTCACGGTCCGTGTTGTCGGTCGCGGTGTTCACGTCGTCGTTCGTGTCGGGGGTTCGAAGGTTGTCGGGTTCGAGTGCGATGTCATCGAGTAACTGTTTCGCTGTGAGCGTGGTGATATCCTCGTCGGTGAGCTCACTCCCGATTACGGTTGCCGGGTCGTCGCCGTTGTTGACCTGGTTCCGGATGCGGTCAGTGATCTCGTTGAATTTCTCGGTGACTTGCGACGGGTAGGATTGTGACGTGTTGACCCGGTCAGCGGTTTTGACGTTACTGTCGTCGGGGTGGGTGACGGTAGCGATGATGATCGCTTGCTGTGTTGGTGTGAGATCGGTTAGTGTACCGTGTTTGTTGATTTGTTCGCTGCGTGTAAGTTCTTGCTCGGTGTCGGTGTTGGTGGTGTTGTGCGGTGCGGTGACGCGGTCGCCGGTGTCCGGGCGGTAGAATCGTCGTGTGACTCTGCGCACGGTTGCGTATGAGAGTGGGTCGTGCCCGTGTTCTTCGAAGAGTTCATCGGCTCGGTTTTTCAGTTCGGTGTATTCGGTTTCGTTCGGGTTGTGCGTGGCTGCGAGCAGGATGAGTTTGTGTCGATCGGTGAGGTCGTTCGGGAAGTCGTTGAGTGTGACGGATTGCGCGTTGATATCGCGTGGGCGTTTGCTGAGTGTGTCGTGGTGTGTGCCGTCGGGCGTGGTGACGCGGATTTTGGTTTCGGGCATGAAGCCGTCTCGGTTGACGTGCGCGGCGTCATCGCTCCGGGTGATGTGTACGCGTGTGAATATTTCGTTGGTGTAGTGTTTGTCGCAGTGCGGGCAGTGGTATTGCAGGTCGCTGGGTGTGTCTTGCTCGCCGGTGGTGTTTGCGGTACTAGCAACGTTTTTACTGTCGTCGAAGGTAGTTTGGTTTGCTGTCATGGTTGGCAGCACGGGTCGCGGACGTTTGCGCGTCCGGGCCTTTTCGGTGAGGCACTTCCCGTTACCACATAACACTCGATTACGTACTTAAACGTTTGTATTTCTCGTGATTGTTGTGTTACTCACAGGAGAACAGATCACTCGATCACCACCCCGCCTGTCACCTGACATACCCAGGCACCGCACCCGGAACATCAAACCCGTCAAAATCAACCACCGCCGGTGTCAACCGCGTTCCGAGACTCACCGACCTGTCCGGAACCGACACACGACCAACGCACACCTCGCCCGTCACAACCGCGCTCAAATGCTGCTCAACACGATCTGCAGAATACTTCCCCGACGCAGTCATAACAATGAACACTGACTCGAACCCAGCTGCGAACACGCGCTGCAACCGTCGCCGCACCTGCATGTAACTACAGTTATGGAACACTTCAACGACCACCGGCACGCGCCCGGTACTCACAGCATCGCACGTCACATCCCCGCCGTCACCTGACACTGTGTGCTCGAACCGGAACTCCGGATTTCCAAGTACAGTCGATAACTCGTGCACAGCAAGCTCAACAGCCACGCGGTGCGGGCGGCGTGTTGACTCGCTCGCTGTACAGTCCGGTGACCCGTCAGAATGCCGGAACACGACCCCATCCGGCCCGGGTCGTATAACCATGCCCGCACCGCACACAACACACGCAAACGCTTCACAACCCGTGTCACTCCCACACACTGCCGTGGTTCGTGTCACTGGTACTTCGTCACTCCGTACAATTTCACCGGTGTCCTGGTTTTCAGCGATGAGCATTGTGGTACTACACTTGTCGACACACGCGTGTTGTTATAGTGATTGCGGTGCCGAGCGGTGCCGTGAGTCGGGGGTGGCGGTCCCCTGCTGCTGTGTTGTCTCCGGTCGACCCTTTGCGGTTCTGTCGTGGCGGTGCCGGTCGTGGTGGTCGTGGTAGTCGTGGTAGTGGAAAAGCGAACCCCGCTCCTGTTACGGAGCGGGGGTGGGGTGAGGGTGTTCGCCTCACGCCCCTGATCAACAACCTTCCATAACGTACACGGGACCTTTTTTGCGTACACTAACACGTGACACCCGAACTAACCTAAGGGTTGGTGATTGTGTGTGACGTGTCGTGAACCGTCACCGCGACACGCGACCCGCACCAGTACACCCTGCACCCGCATCACCATCCCAACATCCCCATCCAAAACCGTCGTAAAGCCGACGTGTACGCCTCAGCCCCATCCCGCACCCGCCCCAACACGAACTCAACAACCCCACCCCCACCAGTACGTCCTGCACCCGCATCACCCTCACCACCCTCCTCAACCGCCTCGACACCCCCCGACTGTCACCGACAACAGCCACCGCACCGCAACCGCAACCGGCACCGCTCACAGCACCGCAGAACCGCAGGGGTCGACGGGTACCACAACCGCAGTAGGACCGCACCGCCCACGGCACGGTACCGCTCCGCGTCGAACGGCTCTGGTGAGGCGTGTGAGGGGTGTGGGCGGTGGTGCGTGTTACGGTGTTTGTGTGGGTGGCCGGGTCGGGGTCGAGTGGTGGGTGGGGAGGAGATCACCAGACCGCACATCATTACAACAACCACCGGAAAAACGTTTACACTTAACCGGGTGTTAGTAACAGGTATGGGTCGTGTGGAGCAGTCCAAACACCGCACGAAACAACCCGCAACAAACTATCAACGCAATGGCACAACGCTGGGCAATCTACATCGACCAGGAGAACAACAACGGACAACCAGAACCCAAACCAATCCAAATATTCGACCGCGAAGCAAACGCGCAAAAAACAATCGAAGCGATGAAACACGTCGCCGACTCAGACACGCAATTCACCTACGACCGGCACGGACGATCAAAGCAATGGCGACAGAACGCCATCGACTAACCACACACCAACACCCAGCAGCTCACCCTCGTTTCCACCGCGACCACCCCGCGACACACCGCACCCATCAAGCACCGTGACCACCCCGGACACACCCCGCGGCACCGAACAACATATCTCATTTCTGACCCTTCAACTACCCGTTTTAACAACACAAAATCCACGACAAACCGACCACCGCCCGCAACCGTGAACGCAACACAACCCCCTCACAACCACGCAACCACGCGGTTTCCATGATATCATAACAAAACGCAGTTAGATCGAGCACCAGTACCACACACGCATTTCCACCGTTCCGTATCAAAACACAATACACGAATTACTCCGGTGCTACAACGATCGCGGTCAACCCCCGTGTGGCACCGAGCAGTACTCGCAAAAACACCGCTACAACCACCCGGTTTCTACCGAACCATATCAAACCGCAATTGGTGTGCGTACTCGATACTGTGACGCGGTCACCCATGCGGCGGTGTAAGAAGCGTTTAGATACCGCCGGACGGAATCTAAACGTCTCGATCGGGGGTGTGCGGCGGTGGGAGACCGGTGTTTCTGACCCCAGATGTATGCTGGTATTGTAGATTGTGAGGGGGATCTACCCCCCGGGCAGTGTGGGTGTTCAATCGGCCACCTGGCTTGGTGTTCAGACGCCGTGTAACGGCTCGGCAGAACTGCGTGTCATGTCAGCGTTTGGATGTGAAACACGGGGGTGTGGCGCGTGCAGTGAGCGGAGCGGACGGGACGCCAGACACGCGTCGCTGCTCAGCGCGTCGGAGCGGTGCGAGCACACGGTGTGTGCCGGGGGTGACACGCGTGGCGCAGAGTGTGTCCGGGACGGTACGCGAACCGGTCACCGAGCAGTGTTACCGTGTAGGTAAGCAAGGGGTGGCGGGGCGTGTCCGGGCGGTGATCTCCGCGCCGTACAGCTCGGTAACGCACGCGGTGCAGCGGACCGGGCGGCGGGGTGACGCCGAGTGGTCGCAGCGACGCGGTGACAGTCGGGGGTGCCGGTGAGTACATCAAAAACCTGAGCTATTCGGGGGTGTGCGACCGCGATAGATCGACCGGTGTCGTCGCCCGCAGCACGCGTCACGTGCGGCGGGTCCGGGCGAACGGCGTACCGTGCGCGTCAGGTGTTCACCCATAACACCGAGCGAAATATCAAGTCATTAAGTACCCGCAGCGGTAAGTAAACAGTGACGGATCGCACCCTCAACCGGAACACGTGAGTGCGACCCGCACCCGAACAGTCATGACACGCAACACACAATCCACCATCAACGAGTACACGGGTGTGTTCGCGCTCGGCGCACCACACAACTGGGCGGCTCACGGCGATGTGAACACCGCGTACGATCCACGACTCCCCGAGCACGCGGTCCGGTACTTGCAAGAACGAACCCCCGGTGAACGACCGACCGTGAACGGGATCGATCGCGTAACCACCGCGAACATCAGTGACAAGCACCTGAACGAACACGGGATCACACGCGACGAAGCAGCATTCCTCGCCACGGTTGTGAAAGCAATGAACCGTGAACTACCCGGGTACAACTTGACACAATCAATGACCGTGTTGAAAAACCAGTACGATATCAACGAAAAAAAACTCCGGGATAAAGGGTACTTGAAACGACACACCGGAGCGAGCAGGCGAGCGTACTACACAGTCACATTCAACGGGCAGCAAGCCTGCCGGACCGCGAAAAAACACGGGTACACGATCGGTGATATCGGCGCGGACACCCCGCACCGCGTCGGTGTAGCGCTCGTTAAACAGTACTACGAAACGTTCGATGACACGCAAACCGTTGAAATCTCCCCGCGAGAGAACGGTGGTGAACTCGATGTCGTCGTGGTGAACAGTGACGGTAACCGGCACGCGATCGTTGAAATTGAAGGCGGGGTGATTACCGCTGACCCGGACGCTGACGCCGACACACGACCCGGGATCCATAATTACGAGTCCGTCAGGAAGGATTACCAGGACCTCGCTGCGAGCGATGGGAAGGCGGTATGGGTCGCGCGAAATCACGAGATTATCGGTGCGATACTCCGCGCGTTAACGAGCGGCGATGAGAACCCGGTAACGATCGATCGGGATGTGATCAACCGGGTTGCGGACGGGCGGATGAAGATTGACACGTTGATGCGGAATCACGTACAAGGGGAGTACAACGGGATTGACGCGATTGTGACGTTCAAACAACTCCGTCGGTTCATACGAGAGCGTTCCCACGACGACGGTGACGGTGACGCGGGTGGTGGTGCGGTGTGACACGGCACGCACCGCGGTTCACACCAGCGTTCGAAGGCCGGACGACGTACGTGACGGTTGCGTGCCCGGAGTGCGGTGCGACAGCACGCACACATATCCATCGCGTGAAACCAGTACCATCGGTGTGGTACAGTGCAGTGAGCACCGTGGTGGGTGCGGGGCCGAGTACACGCTGACGCTCGAACTGGTTGACGGGGCGGCGGGTGACGAGACCAGTGAAAGCGGCGGTGGTGTGTTGCGGGGTGGTGGTGCGTAGCGGGTGGTGGTAATGGAACGATTGGAAACAGGGATTGACACGCTTGATAAGCAGCTTAACGGTGGTGTGCCGCCGGGAGCGATTGTGGCGTGCACAACAGATTCCCGAACGCAGTCTGAACTGTTACTGCACCGGGTACTGTCAGGGCACGAGACGCTGTACATCACAACGATCGCGGATGCGGACGCTGTTCGAGCGGAATTCATGAAATCCCCGGTCGATACCGGGGACGTTGAGATTGCGTACACGGCACCGGACGGTGCGTTACAGCACGTGAAAGACCGTATCGAGGCGTGTGACTCTGCGCGGTTGATTATCGTTGATTCGATCACACGGTTCGAGGACGCGAGCGTTACTTCCCGCGGGTCGTATCAAGCGTTTGTGAACTGGTTGTAGAGTCAGCTCCGGGAGACCGGGAGCGTGGTTGTGCTGCACCGGCACGCTCAGGGGAGCGCGGATCACAGGTACGTAACGAATTCGGTGAGTGACGTTATTCTTGAACTTGAACAGCACGTCGACGGGACAAGTGTCAGTAATTACTTGCACATGCCGAAATGCCGGGGTGCGGGCGCGGTTGATGAACGGTTGAAAGTAACGTTGAAAGACGGGTTACGTATCGATACGAGCCGGGATATCGCGTAACCCCGACGGTCCGCGGGCGCGTGGTGCGCGTACCGTGCGCGTTCTCGCCGGTCCGGGCGTGTCAAAGCGGCAAGGGGTTTACCGGACCGCGACGGGTACGCGTACGTGACGGGTAATGATCCGTGATACCGAACACCACAGCGCGCACGATCAGCAGAGCACCGAGCACTCGACCGGCACCGCAGAACAGCAAGGGTCGACGGGAGACAGTACCGCAGTAGGGACCGCAGAACCGCGGTAGTACCAGTACGAGCTCAAACTCAAAGCAGAGCAGTTGGATTGACCACTAAACCAATTATTGCAACAATACCGTTACAACTTTTATAAGGTAGGGGGTTATACTACTAGTTGCAATGGTAGCAAAACCAGAAGCGGACATGGAAGCACAGAAAACGACACGAACACGCCTCGCAGGGATCATCGTATCACGAGGAGCGATCATGTCAGAATCACCACGAGCAGTAGCTGCCCTCATCAACTACGAGAACGATGACGCGCGGGTGGAAATTGCAGATATCGGAACACCAGCGTGGGACGAAGCAACAGGAGGACTCGCAGTACCACGCGAAGAAGCAGCACAACTCAACTACATCATCAACAAACACAACACCACGAAAGGCCCACTCACAACAGACGAAACCGACGCGGTGCTGAATGAGATCAAAGACTGACGCGTTCCATCACGTCCACGCGGTCACCTCAGACGACGCAAAGCAGCACTGGGCCCACACAGTCAAACTGCTCAGCTACTAAAACCCACGCATTTTTCGAAACCAATGAACACAACAACCACTGATATTATTGACAACAACGAGATTCGAATCGGGCATTTCCCCGCGGACGACACTGAAGCGTACGCATACCGCGACTCAGACGGTGACTGGTGGGTACGATCGCACGGAGGGTCGGAAGGAGAGCACCCGATCGCAGGTGAAACAATCAGTGAAGAAATCGCAGACACCATCAACGAGTACAACAACAAATCCGTGTTCGCAGCTGCTATGCTGCACGCAGATGAACTCGCCAAAAAAACAAGCATCACACGGCAGCAAGCAGAAATGTACGTTGCGCGCGAGGAACTCAAATGGTCGCGCAGTGACGTAGCAAACCGGTGGCGGGTCAGCGAATCGAACGTCGATGAGCTCGTCCGGCGTGCGAAACGGAAAATCGGAGAAGCGCGAAATCTCGTCGAACTCATCGATTAACACTCTATTGCTAATCAACGAGCACAGGTCACGTATCTGCCTGTTACACGGTTGTACACGTTACTAATCGCTGTATGGCAACAGTCATTGAGAAAGAAGTGAAAGGGAACAGGTACTTGTACCGCGGTTATAACACAGCGGTCACACGGTTCGGAAGTGATCGTACACGCGTTCAGTCGTTTGAATCGAGGAGTGCCGTAACCGGTTCCGGACATCATACAACGTGTTCTCGTCCTCGGTGTGTAGCATCCGGTACGCGACCGAGTGCCGGAACGCGTGCGGTGTGACACGCGACGCGTCACCGCGGGACCCGTCAATGAGGAACGGTTCAATACCAGCGGCTTCAGCTGCACCGCGTACAACGTACCGGATACCTTGCTCTGTGATCCGGTTAGCTTTCCGTGATGGGAACACCGCGTCAGTGTCCTTCCACCGTCCCGTCAAGTACGATCGTAACGTGCGTGTTGTGTCGGTGTCGAGTTCCATCGTGACTGGGGGTGGAGAATCGGTCGTCGGGTACTGTTTCTGAATGTGTGTTGGCACGTACAGTTCAGTGGTGTCGTTACGCAGCATCCCGGTATCAAGTTGTACGAGCTCACCGACGCGGAGCCCGGTGTCAGCGAGCACGGTGATGATCGCGTCGTTACGACTGCGGAGATACGACGCGGTCGTGTCGGTGTAGCACGCGTTCCGCATCGAGTCGATTTGTTCAGGTGTGAGCCAGACGGTAGCGCGTTCAGTCGCGTGAATGTTAGAATCCGTTGAATCGGTCATGAGTCACCAGCGGTGTTATAAACTGTACTGTCAGGACGGTACTTGAATGTTGGAGTCTATTAACAGACTCTTACATTCACGCCTCGCCGGAGCCGTTCGACGCACCCGGCACAGCACGGCACCGCTCGGCAGCACCGCAGAACCGCAAGGGTCGACGGGTACCACAACCGCAGTAAGGACCGCTACCGTCACCGTCACGGGCAGCAGCAGCAGCAGTAGCCGTAACGCGGGGTGTGTGGTGACGCGTATAATACGGCGGGACGGTGTTCACAGGTGTTAACGGGGTCGATCCGCGTGATCGAGGGTTGTGAACAGTGGTGTAAGACCGTGACCCCGAGGGTGCGCAGTGGGAGAGAGTGTGGGTGGACGGTTCAGTACGTGAACCGTATACCGCTATACGGAAACCCGCCGGTGTAGTTGCCCAGAGATTCGGCATGCTCTGAGCTACAAACCACCAACTAAGTAACAACTATTGTTAGAACCAGTGACGGTTGCCTAACTGAATACCTGAGAGCTATCAGAAGTAGTACTGATGGAAGAGGGAGACCA
>LFCJ01000083.1_pt1 | contig 50301 bp, 65 predicted proteins | sample 643141 | NCBI WGS metagenome assembly LFCJ01 (sample SAMN03766243, study PRJNA286221) | soda lake metagenome | biome: soda lake; feature: Kulunda steppe; material: water; isolation source: sample B1-Br-g2 brine of Lake Bitter-1 | place: Russia: Kulunda steppe | collected 2010-07
ACTGTAACTGTCCACTATTCGGATCCTGCTCTAATACTTCGTCTACGTATGGCTGTTCGTACTCAAAGATCTCAAGGTCATCTGAATAGTGGACAGTTACAGTTTTTCCACCTACACCAACTAATACTTTTTTATCGGCCATGGTTTCTCCTTTTGCAAAAGGATACCATCACCTCCAGTACTTTGTCAAGCAGAAACAAAAAAGGCACCCCGAAGGGTGCCTTTTGATCTTTCTTATGTGAGATTAACGCTTAGCGAAAAACTCGGTATCGCCGTGCAGGTACTCAAACTCTTCCAGATCAGCAGCAGTAGCTTCACGCAGGCCACTGAATACTGCAAATTTAGCAGCTACAGTAGCAGCTACTTTATCTTGCGGATCCAATGACTCTTTGTAACCATCTACAGCCAAATCTTCAAACAAGACACCGTCATCCGCTTCAGCAGCCCAGCCAGAAGCGTGACCTAGCATCAGGTCAATCTTAGTGCCAGACTCATACAGCTCAGATACTGCAAGTACAGTAGCGCGTTGCTCTGCAAGTTTTTGGATCGCGTTATCCAAGCAGCTGTTAGGGATACCAAACGCAGAATCACTTACGTCAGCACTGAAAGTCAAAGTTACGAAAGTAACGTCACGTTCAACCCAAACACCTTTCTCAATACCACCATTAATTTTTTTCATCTTATTCTCCTTGAATTATGTCGTAAGTATGGTTTACTTACTGTTGCATTTATTTATCATTTTTATTCGTAATGCATTCATTTGATGTTCATTTACGCCTAAATTCTTTACTCAAATCTTCGAATGCTTGCTCTACACTATATTTTGAGTGCTGATCATATTCTTCGTGGGATAGATACATGTCACTATCTCGATCATAGTATCTGCCTTCAACTGGGTCATAATAAACTACCTTCCCACTGGCTAATCTGAATGGACCTTCAAGACCCTCGTGGCTCAAGTCAGTATATCTCTCGGGATCGATAGAGGGGACAACTCTATGCCCCTCTTCAACTTCATCTGCCGCTTCTAAATCTGCGCCCTCAAGATCATCAATCATTTTATCAAACTTATTTGTCATTTTTGATTTCCTTTATTTCTTTATTTAATTCCTTCATGATCCAGAAGGTGGTTTCACGTATTGATTTGAGATGTCCTTTAACCACATCTGAAACCTCTGATGGTTTATTCTTTTTCATTGCATTGAGTGCCACATATAAACGTGATTTCTTAGACGGGAATCCATACATATCAAGGACCATGGCGGCAACTGAATCTGCTTCAATTTCCTTCCTATTAGTTTCGCCATCTGCTAATGACGGTCCTTTGAGTTTCTCACCATAACGATGATGTAATAGCTCATGGGCCAATTCATGGACTAATGTTCTCAACTTGGATACACCTTCCATGGTGTCAACCACTTGAATTTCACCACCCATGCTGACACCAGCCGCAGATGGGACGATCATATCTTTTTTCTTGCGCACCGATAAATCGATATTTGCATTATCAATGACTCTTGAAATGGCTAAAAGTAATAAACTTAGGAGCTCTTTATCTTCAATGTTGTCATCGATATCAACTAAGCTATCTCTGGTGTCATCAATTTGCTTAGCATCACTAATCGGTTTGACCTGAGTATTAGCAAAGATTTTAATTGCACGAAATGAACCACCTGATCCCCGCTCAGCATAAAGACCAGCATGACTGAAGTAAGTATCAACTCTATGGACTATATCATTAGGTATATCTGCACTGCCACCCTTGATTAAATCTTGCATTGAATATTTTGGATCATCTGGGTTTCTTGAATTGTTATACGTAGCTATAAATGATTTCAAAGCCTTAATAACGTTGGGGTTATTTCTATTTGAATTAATAAATCCATTGAGACCTTCAGCCCTGCCATTAAATTTAGCATTGGGTACAATGATGACGACATATTCTTTGTCTGGATCCCTTGGCTCATATCCACGCTGCTCCCAGTAATCGGTTGCCCCAAAAGAATTAACTGAATCGTCATGTCCAACTTGAGCCATGATCATTGCCAAGTTTCCATCTGAATAATTGAAAGATCTACCATCAATTTTCCACTTCATGGACGCTTTCATGTATGTCTTCAACTCTTCCAAGAATTCAGGCTGTGATAAGTCACCAGTAAATCTATTTAGGTATTGCTGTACCTTAGCATTTATACGCTGACTAACATTCTTGTCTACGATGTTAGAATTTACTTTGTCTGACAAATTAGATAATGATTTTAGAAATGCAATGGCCTCATCTCTATGTTGCTTATAGAGAGCAGTCACTTTAGAGTTATTTTCAATGGACTTACTCACTCGATTGGATGCAGTCTCACTATTCTTAATATAACTCTTACCCATCAAAGATTTATTGGCCTGATTTGCAATCTTCTTAAGAGAGAAAAGCTTTTTACGCTCAGGCATAGTCGCATCATTAATAAACGCCATTTTCTTTGCGTTATCAATTTCTATTTTGACGCCCATGTTATTGGCTTTTACCTTTAACTCTCTTACTTTCTGGCTGAAGTTTCCGCTTGGTTCAATCTTAATTACTGGCTGTTCACTATCATTAACATCTATGATGTCAATGTCGTAATTTTCAGTTAATTTGGCTGACTCAATGATAAATCCACGTTTCTCTAGTTCTTTCTGGAGAATACGTGGATCAATATTGAATGATTGTGCTGCAATTATAAGAGGCTTCTTACCAGTATCCTGCTTTCGGTTAACCACATTTCGATACATGTTAATAGCACCCTGTATGGCAGCAGGTTTTATTTTTCTGGCTACGTTAGCTAGTATCCCTGCCTCAGAAATAGGTGCACTGGGACCATACTCTATGTTACTCTTAATAGAGTCCAAATTGACACTAGTCACCACACCTTGCGGAGTTTTGTAGTAGAATTTATCCTTGACCACAAATCCAGTATAGTCGTTTCGCCTAGATCTAACCAGTGCAGGCGCACCATGCTTAACAATCGCTTGCCATTTTCTATCGCCACTGTCTTCTTTCATCAGTTCCGAAACTGATACTTCAAAATCCTCGGCAATTATTTCAAAAAAACTTTTTTTCATTTTTTAAAACCCTAATATGTTGGCTTATTTATTTCTTAAGCCTGCCGTAAGTGGCAATATCTTTGGATTCCAGTAATCGTCTGAATACAGTCTCCAAATATTCGTTATTTGTTAGTGATTCTTTCATTGGATACTTAGATCCATCCTTGACTCGCTTAAAAACACCCTTTACAATATTATTTGGGAGATAACTATTCCTAATTACCTTTAATACGATAGATGCAATAGCTTCATGGTCATTGCTCCCATATCTATCAGACAGAAAGTTAGTTGCTTCTTTAGCAAGGCGTATTTTTCCTTGCATTCCAGCAGAATTGAACTCTTTGGCCCAATTATTCAGATAATTAGATGGGATATCTGGCTTTTGCTCTTTTTCAGGGCGTTTATTCTTGGTTCCAGCCCACCATTCACGGTTTCTCTCAGTGTCGTTTGGATCTATTCTTACTTTTGTATAAGAATTTCCATTTTTGACATCATTGATCATCGAGCTGGTCATGTATTCAGGTAAATCACTGCGCTTCAACATGGCAATGAACCCATTTGCCAGTACTTCATGCTCATTGGTGCCCACTCGGTCCTTCAAATAGTCAATCATCTCGATAGATAATCTGAGTTTTTCACTAGGATTTGCATTTTTAAACTCAGATGACCACTTTTTCATATAAGTGGCATTGACTTCGGCCTTGGGTTCATCCCTTTTCTTGGATAATAGAGCCTTGAATATCTCTTTCACGCCAGCATCGGTCAATTTTCTCTCAAATAATACACTTTCATTGAGACTTATGCTCTTTTCTAGGTACTTGATGATAGGTGTTTGAATACCTGACTTCTTAATTGCCTTGCCCAAACGATCAATCGCTGGTGAACTACCAGTATCGTGGTCAATCATGAGCTTATTCATGGTCCGTATAACCAATTTCTTAGAAAAACCAAATGAAACTAGAATATCTACCACTTCATCAACGTCAGTGGGTTGACTTTCTCTCTTCCACTTGCGCATAATGTCTTCGTAGGTGACATCTTCAGTCGGTCTTCCCATTTTATTGAGGACGTTCTTGATTCCAGCACCCCAGCCACTTGAATCGGATGGATTATCCGATATTTTCTTAGCTAAGGCATTGGTATCATACGGGGACAGGTATGACTCCATCAATGGATCGTCATGAATGGCCATCGACACGGAGTCACTTAGTGGTTTTAGCTTGACGTGCTTGGCTGCAGCTTCTAATAGTGCATCCCTAACATTAATCATATCTGAGAACCCTCAATAATTGTGCTTTTAGTCGCTGGTCTTTGTCTTTCATAACCCGCTTAACCCTATTGATGGTATCTATCTGTGATTCAGAGTATTCAACCTCTTCTTCGTCAGGACTTTCTTCGTCTGACTCTGGTTGCTCTGGATCTTCGTCCTTGAAATACTCGTCTTTCAGTACACTTTCTAGATCTTCTGGACTGAATCCAACCGTGGCTAGGAATTTTCTCAGATCATCAATCTCTGGATCCCTGCCTTCGAATTTACCAGCCCGAATACTATTCATCTGTGCATATCTAAGCCATTGCCTTATCAAATCTGCAGAATTCACTTTTTATCTTCCTTTATTTTTCTTATTGCTCTGGTGAATCGCTTGGAATCACCATTCTTTATACTGGAGATTAAGCGTTTTTTAAGCATCTCGGCCTCTTCTTCACCATAGTGACTCTCGATGGCCTCCACTAAATGAATCGCAGAAGAAATGACGTGCTGACTTCTGGATTCAATTATATTATCTTTGCTGTCATCAGGGATGTAATCCTTAAGTGACTCAAATATATTGCTTCTCTTTGACAAAGCATACTCCCGTTTACTTTCGTGATATATTATCTATTTATTTGTTTGAACCCACACAGAATTTCCACAACCCCATACTTCGTATATTGCGTTATTTCTTAGGTTTTGTGACGCTGTAAGTGATTCATCGTAGGTTGGTAATACGTCTTTTAGCTTACACTTGGCATAAAAAGAACGATTATGTGCAGTATTTGACTTGGTATTCCAATATCGTAGGCTTGGTCCAGTATGGCCTTTATATTTCATCCCCAATTTCTCATACATGAGACCATTATATAAGTCATCATTGGCGTAGCTATATACATCAGCATTACCAACTTCTTTTTTGAATGCTTTATATAATCTGGATGGACCACCAATGACAGTAGTGCCAATCTTATTGCAATACCGAAGTAATTCGTAGTCACCATACTTAGCATTAAACCGAGGGGTAGAAAATGTCATCATAGAGACAATTTCTCCATCATGGACCAACGCATATTTAAAACTGGACCTAGTGTATCCCTGCATATGGTTATGATCTAAGAATTCTCTCTGTTCAGATGGACTTGGTATTACTATTTGGCAATTTCTTGCATATATGCGATTACTTATCCCCATTTTACTAGAGAGAATTGATTTCAGTATCTCATTTTTATTATACCAGTCATAATCATATATGTGGATCAATTCATAGCCAGCATCCCTTGCTGCCATCTTTTTATTCAAGTGATAATTTCGGTCACCTATTTTTGCAGTGCTATGCCAGTACATACCATTGCACTCAATCGCTATTTTGAGTGATGGAATTACAATATCTATTTCTAAGGGGGCAATTATGGTTCGATCATTGAGTTTAACTTCAAACCCACTGTCCATTATGAACTGGGAAGCTTCTGATTGTACCCATTGACTATGCGGATCCTGAACTTGAAGACCACTAAGACTTTTTAGAGTAGATGGATAGCGATCCATCATGGTATTATGGCGCTTATCCTTGAGTGATTGGCTTTGGAGTGGGCTGGTGACGCCATGATTGTTTCTCAGTGTCTCTCTGTGCTTCTCCCTGACACTTTCTATCTGCATATGATGCGACACACCATAACGCTCAGAAATCGTCTTAGAACGCTTCTCATTGGCTCTGGTGTGGTCAATAGATGATATGCTCTGGGAATGTTTACCCCGCACTTGCTCAGAGTGCATAACATTCTCATGTCCGTACCGTTCAGTGGTGGTTTTCTTTATTGATTGCTTGACAGTTTCAGACTTACTTGGGTTATCGACACCATACTTCTTCATATTGGTGTCGATTGCTTTCTGTTTTGATTTTAGGCCAGAGCATTTGGTCGAGCAAGTGTCAGAATACTTTCCATTGAGCCAATTACATTCACCAACATGACAATAACTGCAGAGCTTAGAGCCATGTATGCTATTTTCTAGGTTATATATGATTCGCTTAATGGAATTTGTGTTTTCTAAGCCAGTGACCTGAAGGATTTGATCTCGTTGGGGACCGAATCCTTCACTTTCCCAAGTATTATTATTCCTCAACGCACTTGAACTATATTTCTCGCTCATATAAAGAATAATATCTAATGGTGTCACTTATTTGTCCTCATTAAATCCCTAAGGGACTTAGCCTGTTGTCCGATATCATTTCCATCTTGCTTATCTTCAGTAGATTCTGTCTTACCACCAGTTTTAGCTGCCTTTCTCTTTTTAATATTATCGAGCATGTCTTTGGCAGTAATTGATTCGGCTTCTTCGTCATCTTCATCTAAATCAAATATTCGTAATGTCTCTGGGTCATATCCCAAATCTATTTTAGAACCTACTCCCGATGACGAACGAGTTTTAACAAATTGTATTTGATATCTACCATTCTCTCTCATTGACGGAGTAGTGAAAATACCAATTACATTATCAGCTGTATTTATTTTTGAAAGACCACCAGCAATATTGGCACCACTGTATTCAACTTCGTCATAAGAACTACGGTTTAACTGTGACGCAGTTACTAATACGACGTTCATATCAATGGCCAGATTTCTTAAATCCTCGGAAACGTATTTGTCTTTGATGAAAGTGTCATTCATACCGACTTTATTATTGTTGGGGGATAATAGATCAAGGTAATCTACAAATAATGCATCTATTTTAATACCAGTCTGTATTTGATATTCCTTTACATATGCTCTGATATCGTTTGTAGTACAACCATTGGGCAATTGTTTAATTCGGATAGTGCCTTTGTGTTTCTTTTGGTGTGCTTTAACCTTGAGGGCAACGTCATCCATGTTCTTCATGATGTCTCTGGTTTGCACACTGGAAATCATGGCATCCAGTCGCATACTACATAGGTTTTCACTTAATTCTAGGGTAATGTAAACGCTGTGTAGTCCTTGCTCGGACATATTGACTGCACCATTTTGCATGAATAGTGACTTACCTCCACCAGACTGTGCAGCCCAAATATGTAAACCACCTTTATTGAAGCCACCATACAGCTTCTGGTCAATTGTGTTCCAACCAGTGGACACAATGTCATCTCTCTGTCTAATGGCCTCTAGTCGCGCTACAGGGTCATCAAAGTAATCAAGGCCAAGGTCTTTGACCAATCCGATTTGCACCGCCTGTTTTACTGCGCTCTCAACTTCCCCATACCTTTTCTCTTTCAAAAGGTTAATGGAGTCAAGTATGACTAGCTCAAGTGCCTTATGTCTGCAGAACCCTTCGTATTCATCCAAGAACCAATCAACGTGACTGTCGTCAATATCTCGTATCTTCTCAATTGTTTTCCCAGTGACCGCAGTTATCTGCTGGAGAGATGGTAATGAACCATATCGCTCAACATGGTCAGTTATGAATGCAACTGATTCTTTATTTTCTTCGCTTGAGTAGTAATCTGGTTTGGTGATTGCCCCACACCTAACATATAGCTCTGGGTCAGATACCATGAATTGAATGAATAGATCTTCGATTTCCTTTCCGTACTTTTTAATTTCGCTCACTTAGTGCCAATCTCCATTTAACTTCTATTGATAGTGGATCCGTCTCTACCTGCTCTATAATTGATTGGGTCACTGCCACTCGTCCGTAGTGTAGTGACGCACTTGCTGCATCCTTAAATTCCCTGTGCCAAAATGGGAATGAAACTGACCAACCATATTTTAAAGCAGAATCTATCATTTTTTGTCCACCACGATCAAAATCGGGTAGAACAATGATGTTATCTCGGTGATGAGCTATTAATTTTTGTTGTCCATCAGTGATTTCCTTTCCTAATGTGGATATTCCATTTACTAACATGGCATCTATGGTGCCTTCGGTGATTATACAATAGTGGTGACGCCGATCCAACCTAAATACAAAGTCATTTACTGAGTGTCCTCGATATTTTGGTATGTACTTATTGGGTGGCTCTCCTGCATACCTTGCAACATACCCATAGTTATGTCCATGGTAGGTAAACGGTACAATCAACCGCTTATTCATTTGTGATTTTTCGTCTGGGGACCAGTAAAGATCGTCAAAGCAATTAAGACCTCGACTCAGCGCATAGTTCACCACATCAATAAAATTCTTATCAATGCAATCCAGTTTGGCCCACTCTGATATGGATAATGAATTGTCGGGTAGATCCATTGCTTTCCATTTTGCGCTGGGCAATGAATTCTTTATCTCGACGTAATCATGGGATATATTGGTTGAGCTTTTATATGCTTCGAAGCTGAGGTGCTTGACGGTATCTTCTGGTATTCCAATTCCACCGAGGAATGTGCAGAAGTCTTTGCTGAGTGTTCCACCAGTGACGAATTTGGATTTGTGACCACAATTAAAACAGTGAGTACTTATCGTATCACTATCAAATATAAGCCCAAACCTACCTCTTGTGTCAGCAGTTTCACCATAGTGATGACAGACCATGCAGTTTCGGGTCATCCAACCCTTTGCAGTCTGTTTAGTTGGCCCAATATGGGCTAAGATTTGATTTTTTAGTTCATCCGTGATCATCCCCAGATTATATCAATTTGCTACTGGGGAGTCAAGCTAAGTTCTCACTGTAATGGTATTAAACTTAAAGATGTCATGGGCTTCGACTGGTACGACGATAAACTTGAGCCACATATAATTTCCTTTGAAATTGAAATACCGTGTTCCATGATAGTCAATATACGATAATGATTTTACATCATCTTCAAGGTCCACTGGGAACCATCCTCTATCAATGTCAGCGTTGGGGGATTGGTCAAGTGTACCATACACCTGAAGGTATCCGTTAAACCCGTCAGTATGCGTTGCAAAGGTCACCATTCCGTTACCATGGTTCTTTAGCCTACTACCAGTTATGGCATCAGAATAAAAAGCACTCTCGTACCTACCGTCCAGTAGGTTATATCTGCGTCTCTCTGACATCCTAGGGACTTCAATGACACTGCTTGGCACTGGGTTAACTTGTGCTTGATCAGTGACTAGAAGTTCAATGGCTGCATTGCTTTCGAAATCTGTGAAGATTGCACCATAGGTTGGGTCCCCACCGACACCATGCACAAAATCGTTTTCCTGCAGAATTACTAAGTCATAACTTCCAGTTGGCATGTTACTCAAATCATGGGGGTTTAGCTTCAGCTGAATAAACCCTCGTTGCTCACCATGGAATACTTTTCTTTCCAATACTAGCTCTTTTGTCTCTCTATCTACTACCCTAGCATACATTTGCTTATTACATAAAGCAACTGGCTTTCTGTCTGGGTGGAATACCCTGAACGTGAGATTGTTATCTATTCCTTTATGTACTTTAATAGGTCGTCTATGCATCGGTGCGTTGTCCATTGTGTTGTCATAAATAGAGGGGTCAGTCCTCATAAGGAGACGTCTGACATCATCGTATAAATATAAACTGGTGATACTTTTATCCACAATAACCTCTTATTTTTATCTATTTATCGGGAATGAAATGACAGAAGTAGAATACATTAAAGAAAATTTTCCATTCATGACATCGATCATGCATAATGAAGTGAGATACATCTGCGTCATTCAAAATATTGATGATAAGTTCGTCAGTTTTTATGACGTGGGTGAAATACCAAAGGATTATTTGGGTGATTTTATTGAGATGGGAAACATATGGTGGGACGAAAGTAATCGAAAGATTCCAATCAATATATTCTTAAAAGAAGATATGGCGTCGTATAGACATTTCATAAAGACAATACCACTTAAGAATACTGACTTTGAATTTGGTCCCATGGTTAGCCTGAGTGATTTGATAACCAAACGGGTTAAGAGAAAGCAAATACCCCTCAACCGAACTAAGTCGAGAGGGCATTCTCCACGATAAGGTTCATCTGAACCACAATCGCCATAGCATAAGATATGGCGTGAGATTTCTTAAAATGGTATGAACCATCAGTTGGCTTCTTCCATATTTCATCCCTGATCACATCCCATGTACTTCCCTGCAAGTGCTTTTTTGACGGGCGTATTAGCGCCAGTATCATAGCAAGATCTTCTATGCTTCTTGGTTTATACTTTTGCAAAAGCGTTGGGTAAGAGCCAATATGAAACAGCGCATGTACAAACTCTGGCTCAGTCAGTAAATCCCAATGGGGATCCGTATCGACCAGCCTCTGTAAATGACTCTCATTCTTTACACCCTCATATACACTTGCATTAATGAAATCAATCTTGAAATACCCTAAGTCTTCTGCAACTTTATAGTCAATAGTACTTTTTTGGTCCAATGTAGACGGGATATCCTGAAAGTAGACCCCAGTGTTATGGGGGCGATTTGATTCCTTAATGATCGTTGCTTCTATGGTTTGAGGGAAAGCCTTTAATGCTTCATCTCGATCCTGAAAGTCAATGTCAACATCAAAGTTTATCTTACTCATAGCCCAGAGTACTCCATGATTGAATTAACATACTCCACGTCATCCTGATTCGAGCTTATTTTCTTCTTCCAATACTTTGGATCGATAATGGGCTGAATCATTTCGAATTGCTCTTCATTGAGTCTACCTAATAAAGTGTCAGACGTCGAAGCCAAGTAAATGACCCATGGGCTTATCTTGCCCCATTTTATCATATGTGCAGCTTTGTATGTCGATACATCAGAGAAGAAAGTTGATATATCACATTCATGCTCCTCGGCCCACTCAGATATATTCAGAATGGTTCTTTCAAGTGCCTTATTGACTGGCTCTTTCTTGACCCACTCAACCACAAATGCATCAAATACCTCTGGACTTGTCCACTTGTTCATCTTGATTCCATTATTAATAACAAAATCAATAAACATATCAACATTGGGTGGTTTATTCTCTGCCAAATATCGCCCAAACTTAACAAACCCAATATATAACTTACTATCTATGAAGTCCTCTACGGTCTTAGGCTTCTTCGAGTTTGTGGTAAGGTGGTAGAATCGCTGAAATGCACCGAAGCCTATTCTGGCTCCAGTGCTATTTCTGTCGGCGTACCTCTTTTTATTTTTGCACATGTGATTAGCCAGTACTTTCTCTGAGCTGAACCCTTTCTTACAAAATTTACAAACATTGTCTCTTTTGTGTGCCACGCCTTTTATCCTTTACCGAATGTGTCCTTTATGTCTTGCTCTTGGTAGCCAAGATCATACATCATGCTCTTCAGTTCATCGTCACTTGTCATGGACGATAATAATTCCAACTCATGTTTATTCAGAGATGGATTCATCTGCAGTAGAACCTCTTGCTTTTTGTCTTTCTTACCTTTTTTAGGGGGAGCTATCCACTGGTGATACTGCTTCTTGCCAGTACCACATACGCACAAAAGCTTCCACTGTAGTTCTGGGTGCTTGGACAGTGAAGAAGCTTCATCATTGACTATGTCATTGACCATCAATAAATGATGTTCTGGCATATTCTTTGATGAGCTTATCCACCTAGTTAGCAGCCACATAGAAATACTAGACTTTTCCTCATCACTCAGCTTAGAGTAATAGCTTTTTTGGCGTCCGTCAATACGCTCAAGTAAGTTGAATATATCCAGTTTATGTGACTTCGCCATTAAAATAAATCCCCTAAGCTAAAAGTATCGGGTACTTTGTTTCGATCTTTAACAAACATAGTACATACTGGCCTTTCACCATCTTCTAGTGGCACTGCCAATAAGGAACCGTCCCCTAACTTTGGAGAGTACCACTTAACTTCACTGTAGACATCCACAATCTCCACATCAATTGGTCTAATCACCATGTGATGATATGGATTGAATGCCAGTGTCTGGAATCCCCTATCGCTCAATGAGGTTAGAGGAAGCATTTCCACGTCGGTCATGTCTTCATCACAGACAAGAACAGACCAATCAAGTGGCATTTCAACTCTATAATTTCCGATCTTTAAAACTGCAGCTGGGCAATGATACGTCTCTAGAAAAAGAAGTGGATTGAAGTAGTAGTCATCATCTGGTTTTGCAGCAGATTCATATACACAAAATCGTATATCATCTACTACGCTCGGGACCCTATTAAGGTCATATGAGCAATTATCGTGTGTCAAGATTTTCACTGACTGAAACTCCTTTTTTGTATGTATAATAGCTGGAACAGAGACTATTCTTAGGCTTCTGTAATCCATATGTAGATTCCTTTATAAAATGATACTAACACCTTACTTACCTTCAGTCAAGTGCGTTACCTTTTCGAATAGTCTACTTTCAGTATTTTATTTGGATATTCTGCTTCGTTGTAGAATTTCCGTCTCTTGTTCATGTGCCTCCGAGAGAATTTACATGTTGAAGTGACATCAACTACGTTAACAAAATCTTTGTCTTTGGCTACCCTGAGGCCACGGCCAATTGACTGAATAACCCTGACAAAGCTTTTACCTGGTTCAAACAAAATCAAATTGAATATACGAGAAATGGAGATACCAGTGGATGCAATTCCGTAGGTGGCAATTATAACCTTTCCATCTACATCCTGCATTGACTTGTATTCTTCTTTCCGTTCGTTCGACTTAGTATTACCACGAAGAAATACACTATCTGGGATCATTTCTTCCAGAATGGTGCCAGTTTCAATCCTATCCACCAATATAAGAGTATTGCCAGTGTCAGATGCCATATCAACTATGGCCTGAGATAGAAATTCTAGTCTCCCTTTATCAGTGGTTAACCATTTTAATTCTGTCTGATAGTCAGAGAACACTCGATTATCCTGTAACTGCCATATGTCGATATCGAGGTTTGCCATGATCCCAGCTTCCTGTAACTGAGAAGCTTTAATAACACTTTCACACTTACCAACGCATGCTTCAAGTGCTACTCTGTCATGCTCTTGCTCTGGAAGTGTACCAGTCATTCCCCACCTAATCGGTACGTCTTTGAATGGTCCGGCCAACAGATTTCTTAATACTGCGCCCTGCACTCGGTGACATTCGTCAACCACAACGCCTACAACGCCATCTAAGAACTCATCTATAGGTACGGCAGCACTACCGTCCTTGGTGGCCTTCTGAAGCGACTCAAGGCTTTGCCACGTGCATATTGTGTGCTTCTTCCCGTAATCTTTCCTATCACCAAAATACACACCAACATCCATACCAAAGTTCTTGTAATCTTCTTCTGTCTGGGTGACAAGATCTTTGGATGGTACAATTACGATGGATCTACCATACTTTTCTATGCTATCAGATAAAACAACCGATATAAGAGTCTTACCTGCTGCAGTTGGTGCTACGTTCACTGACTGCATGCTGTCCAAGTATGAGTTTACTGCCTGTACTTGGTGGTCCCTAAGGATTATGTTCTCACCTGCCATTGGGTGACCTTCTGGCCACGTTAAGTGAGAGTATGAATCCTTGGTGATGTGTTCAAAAGTGAAATCATATGCTGGACGCTTATCATCAACATGGATGACATAGCCAGCCTTCTCTACTAATGGTAACATCTTCTCAAGTAGGTTTATATATGAGCGTCCACCGATATCACAATATGATACGGTCCCATCCCATCTTCCCAGTTTATACTGAGGTGAGTACTTAGCGTGAGGTATAAAAAACTTTAGCGCATTAACTAGCTTCCTACGTGTAGTAGGGTCCAGTCCATGCCATTTTATATTGACCTCATCCTTGATCTCTAAAATGCAATCCTTTGACATTATATTTCCCTATTTAAACTCGTCGAATCCTATGCGCTGCACGTCATCCATACTTAAAGTTATGGGCCTACTGGAGATTATACCAATTTCACATAACTCAATAAGAGAATTAATCCAATCATCCTTTGGTTTATTCTCTATGATGGTGAGAAGCTCATCTGCTGGTATCGAAATACTAGCCATAATTTATTCCTTAAATCTGTGTATCTTCCATGCCTGCAGCTCTAAGCTTGGTTATATGACCAATCATCCAACCCTTCTGATCAATGCCCTTTAGCAGTCCATGGTATTTGTTTCTGACCAATGCAAATTCATTCACTAATACTGCCATATCAACTACCTCTGGATCACCTTCAGCAAACTTATCTGCATCACGTGAAGATAGTTGACGATTATAAGTTTCCAAGTACATTCTAAACACTTTAGTTTTTATCTTCTTATGCTCAATATTAAGAAATTCAAGAATTGCTTCGATTTCCTGAAGCTGATTAAACCTGTGCTCTACGATACCTGGTAACTCTGAACTATGCCTCTCAATGGTTCTTCCTTTAAGAGACAAGTCTTTCTTTGCATCGTCCAATTCACTCATGAAATGATCAATGCAATCTGGTATTAATGATATGTCACTTTGTATGGCTCTATACCACTTATTGTTCATTTCGAACTTCCTTAATTCGGGTCACCGCATTATGCATAATCTTAACGAACATTATTGCCCGTCTATGCTTATTGGCTACTCTATTCTTTAAAAGTAATAGCCTATGCGGTATTTCCATATTTGTTATCAGAGACTGATGAAGCCCAGTTATGTTAACTGGATCAGTAACCCAATTAATGTATTCAACGTCATGCATCACTAACTCTTCAAGTTCCTTGAGAGTGTCGAGAGTGGCAGAAAAATTGCCACTCTCTATGGATGCATATAACCTATCGGTTACTGTACTACCATCCACTGTTTTCATCTTCGTCCTCATCTTCTTCCTCAATCCCATAATACGAGACTGTGGCTGCACGTAGGTGCTTATCTGGGACTAACTCACCTTGTGCTTCCAGTGAGTCTGCTAGTCCATGCTCATCAAGAACAGCAACAAACGCATCAGCTGCATCCATTCTGTCCTTTGCAGTGATGAATGGCTTCATCCTAGCCCATAATTCAATAATGTAATCATCATTCATTATTCAGCCTCACTTTCATCCATGTCAGTTAACTTAGACTCGACCTTAACCATCTTGTCACTTTCTTCAACTTCTTCCATGACCATATCGAGAAGATCTTTCTTCGCGTACCACTGCTTCTTGAATTCTTTGTGTACTTCGCCCGTTACGGTGGATACATACTCAAGCTTATTTCCAACTTTAGCAAATATTCCACGTGCCTCGAAGTATTCCACGATGCCACTATATGGACTCATTCCACCATCATATGGGATATGAAGTTTAACTGATTCGAATGGCTTAGAATACCTAGACTTCAAGACCTTGCAAGCAGCCTTAATACCAAGTTCTTCCTTGACCTTAGTTCCAGATTCGTCTTCTTTCAGTTTTTGTTTCTTCATGCCCACCACGATAGATGATGCATAGATCATACCAGCACCACCAGACAGCTTATCATCTGGATCGAACATATCCTGTGATGCATAAGTGTGGTTAGTACATAGCAAACCAATGTTTAAGTCACCAATCATGTTTACGCAGTTAGTGATAAACGCTTTTAATGCCTTAGCTTTGCGTCCCATATCACCTTTTGAGGTGTTACCCTCGTCAAACTGCTTAACTTCAGTGGGAGTCATCAACATACCTAAGCTGTCAATTACAAACAAAACTTTAGGTCGGTCTTCCTGTGGTGTGTCAGCGTAATCCGCTCGATATGACTGAACAAATTCACTCACCGTTTTACCCACATCGTCAATCATGGCCATGTTCAGCTTCAACAGTTTGTCTTCTGATGTGTCTACATCAAGTGCGTGTAACCAGGACTCGTCCAGTGCATTTTCGGTATCAATACACACTACGAAAATTCCTTGATCTTGTGCGTCTTTAATCACATTACCAGATGCTATATAACTTTTACCAGCCCCACTCTCACCTGCCATCATAGACACTTTTCCGAGAGGGAAACCTTTATAAAATGATCCACTAATAAGTTTGTTTAATGTATAGCTACCAGTACTAACCCAAGTGTCTGGGTCTCTAAACCCAACGCTCATACCTGGAATACTTTTAGTTACACTCTTTCTGAACTTACTAGGATCGAATGTTTTAGTCGCCATAAAAATCCTTTTTGAGAAAAGGGGGAGCATCATGCTCCCCGTTTGATAGGTGTTAAGAGTTGTTACTACGTGCTCGAATCTGAGCTAAGATGTCTTGAGCCGAGCGACCACCACCAGAAGAAGTTGGGTTTTCTTCTTTTTTGTCGGTGTCGAATGGAATGTCGTCATCTTCGTCGTCAACTTTCTCTGTTTTAGCTGGGGCTGGCTTACTTTCAGCTTTAGCGGCTTTTGGTGCTGCTTTGCTTTCAGTCTTAGCTGCTGGGGCCTCAGATTTGCCGCCATTCCACTCAAATCCATAAGGACGGTAGTGGCTTGCGTATTTCTCTGGATCATACAGCTCACCTTCAACTGAGTCATGGAACATTTGCTCAATTAGCTCAACCTGTTCTTCAGTCGGCTTCTTAGGCAGTAAGCTGCTTAGGTCCTTGAGGCCATTGTCCTCAATTGCCTGCAGCTGCTCTTCAGACAATGCGGTTTCCTTACGTGCCCACTTAGAAGTGGTGTAATCCGCATAATTACCCTGCTGAGTTTTCTCAATGACAAAGTCAGTGCCATTGATATAATCAGTTGGGATGTTATCAAAGTCTGGGTCCATTAAAGATGACTTGATCAGCTTGAAAATACTATTCGACATATTGAATGTGCGGATAGGGTTCTCAGGTGCATTATCTTCATCAAATGGGCTATCCTGAACAAAACCTTGGAACAGGTATGAACGTTTAACCCAATACTTACGAGCTAAATCCTCTAAGTCTGGATTTTTCCACCATGGGCGAATTTCAGTTAATACTGGGCACTTTCCACCTTCATACATTTCCATGCATGGAACCTGAACAGTAACCATTTTCCCTTCATCATGCCCTTTAATACCAGGAAACTCAAATTTCAGCATCTTCTTCTCAACCCAAAAGAAGGTGTTATCTTCATTTGCGTCTGGTAAGAATCTGATTCGGGTTGAAGAACCTGTTGGAGCATCCCAGTGAGCGAATAACTCACCTGATGATTGAGAAGTACCCTTGTTTGTTTCTTGGGCTTGAAGTTTACGGCGGATCTCGTCTAATTTACTCATTGTATATTCCTTTATAATCCAAAACGCAGTCCATTAAATTTCATCATGTGGTGCGTTAGCCACAATCAGCATAAATGCTAGGTAAAATTATACACTAGCGAGAGTGTGTGTCAAGACTTAAACTAAAATAACCAGTTAAGCCTTGTCCTAATGAAATCATACATTTCTCTATATGATTCCAAATCGTTTTCCTGCATGAACTTGTATATACCATGTATATCTTCGTCCGATCCAGAAGTGTCTTTCAGCATGTCACGAAGATCAGAGTATGATAGCTTCTTTGATGCTATGCCAATGGCAATATCCTTGGCTTTATCCGTCATACTGACGGTCTTGTGATTCTGTACGAATTGTAATAGATTCAGTATATCCCCAAATCTTGAGCTATTATCCTCTATTTCTGGGTTAATGTCAAGCTCTTTTACGTCATTAATTTCATTCTTGCGATGGAGGAAGCTATCTTTATCAGGATACACAGAAAATGAAATGCCATTACCCTTTGCCCACTTAGCAAGCTGCATTACATATTCATTGACTTCAGTAGAAACAACCTCAATCTTTGTCATATAGCTACTTGCGTTTGGTATTCTTCTTTTGTTGCTTATGATCCTATCTTCTGACTCACGATATACTTCCCCATCACCTCTTCCCAGCGTAGAGAAGTAATCTACTGCCTTGGCAGTTATGTTATTGGATAGTTTTCTACCGTCAAGTTCGATTGACACAAATGGTCCATACCTACCTTTCATGAACCCACCATATCTGGATCTTGCGGTAGACATAAAGAATCCTTTATCCCCAAGGTAATTTTCAGCAGAAGCAAACAGTGGCTGAAGGACAAAAGAATCACTGGATGCTATCTTAATCATAGATTCCAGTGAAGTTACATGATATACCACGGGGGATAAACCCTCAAGTAGTTCCGTCATTCTCATTTTGTTATGCTTTCTACAATGCTTTCACGATTATCAGTAAGGTTACTAAGCGTGTTAGTGACCACTCTTTGTTCAAAATCATTTAAATCAGTGCCGTTTGATAACTTATTAGACACTTTCATTAAGTACTCTCTGAGCTCTTTTTCACATGACTCGGATATCATGCTTATGGCATATGCGATTTTCTTATTTCGGTTTTCAAAAACCAAATGATCCATGGGGATCTCGCTTACGCCAACTGACTGCATACTCTGGTTTTCTACTACCTTAAGGTATTCTTCCTTTTCATTGACTATTTTACCAATCAATGGAAGTAGGCTCTCGAACGTCTCGTCAAAATACTTAACTGTGAATTTATCTTTCAGATCATCAACGTTTTCACCAGTTTCATTAACTACGAACTCGGTTGACTGGGATATTCTGTCACTAACTTCACCATAAGTGGAAGGCTTAGCAATCTTAGAGAAATCTTCTCTAATAGAAGAAATTTTCTCCTTGAGAGCCTCGATAATACTACTAGTTCCCTCGTTAATCAACGAATTACTTGCAGCATATTTAATAAATTTCTTCATTTCACTTAATTTTTTACTTGAATGAGAAATATGTTCCCCAACACAATCATCCACGTCACCACCACGTGATACATGACTGGCCATTGCTCTTGCTGCAGGCAGGTTATTAGTTGGCATCTGATATGCGTTATCATCCCATTCCAAAGTGATGCTTTTTATGTTTCTTGATCTGGCACCACGCTTCTCTTCATTAACTGAGCGTTCATGCCTAACCTTTATCTTAACCTCATTGACTTTTTGATATGAAGTCTTGCGATGACCAAACATTTTACTGATAGATTCGCTAAGTTCCTCACTAGCCTTTTGCTGAAAGGATCTACCGTCTTCAATCTCTGCTTGCTGCAGTTCACGGTGCTGCTTTATCTTAGCGTCCATGGCAAAATCCCTAGGTACAATCTTCTTGCCGTAGTTTCGTATGGTGTAATTAATTAAAAATTCATTGGCCAACGCCTTGAGCCTATTCTGAAGCTTTTTAGTCTTAGAGAATTCCTCATCGCTACTAACGGTCAGGGTTAATCTACCTTCTTCCCTATCAATGGTTACCAACATTCTGGGCTCAAATACAAAGAATTTAGTAGCTTCCTGTGGATCTACTACCATTTCACCTACATCATTATACATTTTTATTTCATAATGATATCCAGACAGAGTACCATATGTTTTTTCTGACAATCTCTCAAACTTAATCATAACTATCCTTGTTTTGTCATATTTATCTTATATGAAAGAAAATGGCATTGGTGCATCGTAGTCATCTTCGTCTTCTTCTGAATCCACTGACCTCAATGCAGTCTGGGCTTTGTCATCCCATGTAGCAACAAAGTCTGACATCCTTAATATCAGTATCAACGACATAACTAAGTCGTCGTGGGCACCATTTTTAGCTCGATATGTACCACCCGCGCTAATGAATGTCTTAAGCTCTGCGATAAGACCCTTTGAGTTGATCTTTAATGTGCCTCTCTCTACAAGACGCTTAAGCATAGCACATGTTTCCTGTTTGCTTCTAGGGGTAGTAGTGAAACCCTTTCTTCTTTTTGCAGTTTTATTGACTGGATCATGAAGCATTGACCCAGCAAACGTCTCTTCACCAAGGTCACGTATTGTCACAAGTGCCGCTTCACCGAGTGAGTTGTTCTCGACAGACCAATATATCTCATATGCACCCTTCCTATCGATCTCTTTGGTTAGGTCTCTCATAATGGATACTTGATCTTCAATTCTGGTCTTGTTATGCTGCCATTCTGCGACTTGAGTCATGGTTGGTAGCTCAAATACCTGTATTGCTGCGAAATCGCCACCAGTTCCCATGGAAGGATCCAATGCAACCAAGTAGGTACATTCTGGGTTGATGTCCTTGTACCAACGTATATGCCCAGTTCTAAACATAGGCTCTATGCCAGATAACCCAGATAAGATAGTAGAATTGATGAGGGTTTCTTCAAAGGTGACGAATTCACATAAATGCTCCCGAGCGAATTTTGCATCGCCTACGGCATGCCTTTCTTTATTGGCCCACTCTTCATCTCTATCTGGGTGTGCGGTCCAATCTGCAAAGTATGGCTTAAACCCATTCTTACCGATGTCTAGCTCTTCGCCATGTTCATCAGTGAGATTATTGGCACTGAACCAAATATCAGCGAAAACGTCATCTTCAACGTTAGGTGTGGAGGTAATAATACACTTACCACCAGTAGATAAAGTAGGTGAAAGTGAAGTCCACATTTCCCTTGCAATGTGTGGTTCCACGAAACCAAGCTCATCCAAGTATAACATTGATATAGAAAGACCACGACCAGTATTTGGTGTCGTGGTCTGGGCAATTATCCTAGAACCGTTATCGAACTCTAATGATTTTTTATTATATGAGGTGACACCAGCCCTTATGTGGTCAGGGCAGCTTTCGTATGCATAACGTATGCGCTGCATGATTTCTGCAGCACCCTCAAATTTATTTGAGGCAACGAGGGTGGTGGTATCTGGTTTGAACATTGCGAACCACAGGAGGTAACCTGCAGCAACGGTGGTATTATGGGAAAGAATGTCGTTAGTGTAGAATCTATGATCATCTGAGTTTACCTCAACATCGAACATTTCCTCTACTTCGCCAGTGTTTTCAACTAGCCTTACTTTGCCAACCCCATACTTGGTAAGAATGAGGTCCCCAAGTGATAAATTCTTTACGAATACTTCGGTTCCATCAGGATAGAATACAATATGATCATCGGCACATCTTAGTTCCAGTCCGTCATCTAGTTTTAGGTCCCATACATCATACTGTATAGTCTTTTTTATATCAACTAATTGGTGCCAACCAGAATCAGTTTCAACTTCCCATCCATCAAGATTAATGACGTCAGTGAACTTTCTATTTGTAGTGTCAGATAATTTCATTTTCTACCTATAAGTTTTATAGGTATTTATCTTTGTATGTTTACTGACCTAGAAAATATAGAGTCCATATCGTAGCTATTCTCGGATACTTGGGTCTCATCATGATCATAGATGGAATTATAATAATCCTGAACTATCTGTGAGTATTCACCAGGTAATATACTTTTCTCAAACTGAACTGAGTTGATAACATACATTATCTCAGATTGAGATAATTTTATTGAACCAGCTGGGGTCTTTATTCTATCATTCGATATTAGTGCAACTGGGGTCCCTTTATCAAACTCTACTGATATTACACCAAACTCGATATCTCTCGTTAGCTTACCGTATGGTACTTTATCCGTAGTTCGCTGGGTTTTATCATTCATTAAGTCAGCATATTCTTCCACACTGACCAATTTATCTGCCCCCGTCTCATTTCTGTGGGTCCATACCTTCTTTAACTTGGACTTTATCCAACCAGATATAGGCATTCCATCAATATCATCCAGCGTTCCGTCAAGATATGAACCCAGAGCCCTTCGTACTGCTGGCTTCTTCTTTGCTATTTCTTCTATATGCTCAAATGTTCCACGTTTACTCATGGTTATATTTATGCAACAAAAAAGGCGACTAAGTCGCCTTTTATTTAGAATCCACCACCGCAGCTTCCACCGCTACTTCCACCACCGCAGCTTCCACCACTATCACTTCCAGATGAGTAACCCGATGAACTACTGGAATAACCACCAGAGTATCCACTTGACGTGCTTCGACTAGAAGAATCTTCAGTATCATCGTTAGATGTTCTGCTAGAATAGGGATTCCGACCTAATGCATTAGCCTCTGCTTTAGCAAGGGCAATTTGCTCATCGAGTTCAATGATTCGTGCCGCTGATGAAATTTGCTCATCAGTTAACTTTTCATCGTCAAGTGCACCAAATGATGGCACATGCAGATCTTCAGTAACATTATTGATTTCATCAACAGGTAAGTCATTTAGGTGCATCTGCTGATCAGTGGTTAACATACTGTACAAAATCCAACTTTGAATTGAATTATCATATACATAGGTCTTTCCATTCTCTAATTTTTTCCGAGTGTACCGCTTACGAGTAGAACGAGCAGTCCCACCAAAAAGCCAATCAAAAAACGCCATAGTAATTTCCTCTTTTAAATGCCGCTGACAATAGCGCCACTTCCAGATAGATTATCTCGCAAGATTACCATTGAGTCAATACTATCTAGATCAATAAACGCATTTCCATCTCGCTCAATGCCATCAGCAATATCTTTGGCTTCTCTGAGAGAGTACTCTTTCACTAGTCTAAGTGCCTTGATAATTCTGACTTTATTGAACTGGTACGTCATATCCATTACGATTTGCACTCTTCCATAACCAGTTAACGTGTATTCAAGAATGTCTGCTCTCAATTCATCATCAATTGCATCGATCATTCGCTTAGACATTTCATTACCTTCTTCACCATAGTGCTTCTTCAGCACTTCAGTTAGGTTCTTGCATGCCAATATGATATCAAGTTCTACAATTCCACTTCTCATGTCTTCACCGTATTGCTAGTTATTTTTCCAAGCGCCTACATCAAAATTCTTCCCATGGGCAATTTTCATGTATGAGATGGCAGCTTTCTGCTTGTCTGGATTACCACATCGGTAGGAGACATCGGCTATGATTGACTCACCCAATGCAATAAGTTCACGTCGGTTCAAGGACTTATCGAGCTTTCTCCGTATTCTCCACAGCTTGTAATTATCTAATTGACTCATGTATTGCCTCCAGTATTGTCAAAAATTACCAGAGACAAACAATAAAGTCAAGTTAAACTTGAGTTATGAGGTAGGGGCTTATGTCTAAGGTGGGTTGTTCACTTTCAATTGATTTTTGGTACTCATAGAATTTGCCAATAGGCATTCTATATTCATTCTGATCTTTATCCCTAATAGTTATTTCAGTATCATACGTAGTACATTTACCCATCTGCCTAGATATAAGGTTTACTGACTTTCTATAGTTGTGATACGAATGGATCAGGTCATATTGATATGGGTATGGCTCGAAAAGTAACCTACCTTCAGTTGGGTGCTGGATATACATGAAATTTTCCAAGAAATAAAATGGTCCCATTTCAGGATCCATACACTTTCTTAAAGCATCCACCTGTTCTGCGGTGTATGGTATCTTCTCATACGCCTTCTTAACTAACTTATCATCTGCACTCATTGTTACCTCGGTGTCCTATACATACTTCTAGATATAGAATAGTCTTTGTTCCTGCCTTTATTCTGGACAAATCCAAACCTTTTATAGAACTTTATAAGCCTAGACTGTGAGGTTGTCCCAAAATTTTTATCTTTCAGTGCAGGAGATAATACCATTACCAAATTGTGCCTATCAGCAAAGTCTGTTATTTCTTGCATGGCCTGTGTCCCGACACCACTTCCCATCTTGTCTCTATCAACTGCGATCATACCGATTTCCAATCTACCAGAAGAGTCCAAGAACATATTCAGCGACTTGAGGCCATACTTAGCAATAATTTCAGATACAAACTTATCAATTTGTCCAGATCCCACTGACTCTGTCACTAATTCCATGAATCTCATCGTGAGTACCACCCATCCCTGACAAATGGAGTGAATCCAAAATCAATTACTCTGGGCTCTCCCTTATACAGACCCCAATTTGCCTTTCTGTCTAAATCTTCCAATGTATTATCCGTATTACCAGTATATTCTTGTAATTTCATGAATAATTCGGTTTCATATAATGCTTCTTTCTTTTCTTCGTCGGCATCGTCTATGACACTGTGCATAAATCTCTTACGGCCCATTGATTTTTCAATATGGGTTATAACATCACCAAGATCAAATCCAGCTAAGAATTTCCTAAAATCAGCCTTCTTCATTGGGGATGCATATTCAGTGTGGATCCACGTTGGGTTATTGGTTCTCTCTTCAAAATCAATAACTGGGATTAGCAGATCAATGCCCTGAATATACCAATCCTCAGATATCTTAGCTTCTTCTGCGTTTTGCATCAATCCTTTGGTGTTCAGAGCAACCTTTAATACGGTATCTCTTCCTTGGTACTTGATGCCAAATGCAACTCTACTTGAACCCTTGCCTAATTGAGGGGCCTTCATTTTGGCATACTCGATCATCTTTTTAAATTTGGCATTATGACCGAATACTTCCTTATCCCAATCATCTGGTAATGGAGCCTCGGTAAGTTCTTGAAATCGCATGTTACTTCCTTGATAATATGGTTATTTTATAGGTATTTATCTTAGCGCATGTTCTTTCCAATGAGACCCTCACGATGCAACCTAGTCTTTAGCTTCTTAACCCATTTATCTCGCCCTACAACATCGACTCTGTCATACGTGGCTCCTAATATAGGAACCAAATTCAATAAATCTGAGAACTCCATATTGTCCCAGTCACTCTGTTTCATCTGGCGCTTCACTTGGGCTACGGTATGTACCTGACCCTCTATTTCTTCACTAGAGAATTCAGCTATGGAATTTTTGTTACCAGTTAGTTTTCTGGTCAGTTCATCATTTACATCGGTTCCACTAGCCATAGCATCCATCGCTGCCCTAGCTGATTTGTCACTTAAATGCATAGAGTTCAGTGAGTCATCAATCCAGTGTGCCAACTCATGCATTATGATACCCTTGATATACCCTTCACTCAATTCACTTAGCAGACGGGTGCCATATTTTTTACCTAAGTGTATTGCAGTTTTACTTGGGTTCCCCATGGTCATGCTGAAATCACTAACATCACTGATTATATTTAGATGTATCTCTTGCTCAGATGGCAAGTAGTGATTATCTCCATGGGCACCATGACATACAATAGTCACTGGGTTTACTTTATGTGCCTTCATACAATCAGAGGTTATTAGTTCTGATGAATCTATGGTGATAGAAGGTAGTTTCTTAGGATTTCCTTTGTGTATAGAGTTTAGAACTTCCTGAAACTTCCCTTTCTCGTATATGTACTCTACGTCAGCATCTATGTTTCTAAGTGCTTCGAATAATTCTATTAATCTCATGGTCCACCAGTATGTTTCTGATATTTATCAATAAAAAAAGGGGGCACTAGGCCCCCAATGTATGTCAAAATATTTTACTTTCTATTTTCTTTCAAGAAATTTCGGTAATCACTTACCATTTTCTTATGCATTTCATCTACTGCCTCAGAAACGCGCATAGATTTTTGCAATCCATTATCACCATGTTTAGCACCACTGGCACCAGTCTTACTTGCCATTTGGTGATGAGCACCATCTGGGAAATAGCTGTCTACATCCACATCCTCGCTTGGTACTTCGTTATCATCTTCGACATAGTCAACTGTCTTGTCATCTTCGTCGTATCCATCTTCCATGAATTCGCCATCTGACTCACCAACTACCTTTGAGTGAACACGCTTAACGACATCTGCTGGCATATCCATTAAACGATTAATATCGTAATGCTTGTCAGAAGATGACATCCCCATGCTCTGAATATCATCGATCATAGCAATCAACTCACTAACATCATCCTCGGCATCACCGATAACACCAGATAGATCTTCTTCTGCATCTGGAGTGTCTAACTCATAGTCACTTCCGTCTCCATCAAATCCATCTTGATCATATTCATTCATTTGCTTATCGCCACCACGTTCGATGTCGTCAGCCAGCATATCAACGTCATGAAGTTCATCCTCTTCTGCAGGAGTTTCTTCTTCATCGGTTTCATAGTCATCATATCGTTCACTAATATGCCTGACTCTTTCCATCCCACCAATGACATGCTCATTAATCTGCTTGTCACTTTTTTTCTTATCCACCCCAGCCAATTCCATTAGCTGGTTGAATTCGCTCATTTCGTTATCGTTAAACGTCTCGGTGTTTACCTTTTCGCTATGGTTTACACCTGCAAGTTTTAACATTTGTCTAAGATTATCGTCCATAATTTACCTTTGGTTTCATTCGTCCAAACAAGCCAGCAGAATTCTCTTCCTTTTGCTTGTCGTAGTCGTGATAATCCGCAGGTAATACGTCATCAGCCTCAGCCTTTGCACCACCTTTAGATAGTTCAGTTTCAAGCTCACTTAGTAAAGTGGACTTGTGCTCTTTATAGTCCGTAGACTCACATTCTTCCCCTTCGTAATCATCTTTACCTAACCTAGGCTCATACGACTGGTCTTCCTGTCTCGCTAAAAATAAATCAGTTTCGTACTTTCTTGGATCGAACTCAGTATAAACTACTACGAATTGTTCATTGATTCCAAGTGCACTAGAAATTTTCTGCTGTAAGTACTTATCAGTTGACGGATAAGATGTCTCAATATCCGACATAAATACTGCCATATTCTTTACATTAGGAAAATCTAGTGGACTTTCCTGAATGGGGGTCTTCTTAAACGGCGATGCATATGCCAATTCGTATTTTTCTAGGCATCGCTCAAGCTTATCCAGCATACATTCAGTGACATCATCCACTGCAAGTTTAACTCGGTATTTGTATTTAGGACTAGCCTTCTCAATATAGTACTTAAAGTCGCTCATGTTCGCTCCAACATTTTATTTTATTTATCATCTTTCTTTTTGGGTGTTGGTTGGGCTGCAGAATTCTTAATCATATCGAATATTGCATTTCTATCTAAGCCCTCATCATCACTTTTCTTACCGTTCCCAGTGTCATCATCCAGTTTCATCTTCTTCATCTGGAGCTCTAGCATTTTTATCTTCTTGTTTATCTTTGAATCACGTGCATCCATTGCAGTTTTAAGTACCTGCCCTGCAACCTCGTACACCTTGCATGAATACATAACAGGTGAAGATCTCCCAATATGAACCAACTCTTCGTAGGTATCAATGGCTCTTTTGGAAATATCATCCATTTCACTATCATGTATCTCAAGGCCACTTATAGTAGGTAATGCAGAGTCAATTTTTTCAGATGTACTAAGTGATGACATAATTGCATTTGCAGTCTGAATTGCTTCATCTCTATCCTTAATCTGACTAACCTCGGTACTACTCTTATCTTCGTCCGAAAAGTCATCAATTGATGGTAAATTTAGTTCTTCTTCTAATTTCCTAGTCATTTCTTATCCTTATAAAGTGATGTCTCATCAATAACCCTGAATGTTATTCCCTTTGAGTTACACCATCGCCTAGCAGCTTCCCACTTAGCCATATTTACTATTAGTGCCAATTGATCTTTTGGTCTTTTTGCTTTTGATGCATGTGCCTGTGATTGTGGCTTTATCTCCCACATCTCCGCACGCCTTTTCCCTTTCTTATCTTCAAACATAACTAAAAAGTCTGGTACATATACTGTCTGCTTCTTAGTGACTGGGTTTTTATATGGGATCTTCACTGGTTCACTTGCCCATTCAATGATTGCTGGATTATTGTCACACATCAAACAAACATTAAATTCCCATGATGATCTAAAATAGGGCTTCTTAGTACCAACATACTTTTCAGGATTTTTTATTTGGTAGAAGTTCTGCACGAAATTACTCATGGTGACACCAACCTAGATCTAGGCTTTCCCCTATTAGTAGTTCGCTTAACCACCATATGTTGGTCGGTTGGATCCCTGAGCTTATTCATTATATTAATTGATTTTTTTCTTAATATATCGGCCACTTCACTTTCATCAGTCAATGAATTTAAGACTTGATCAATATTGATGCCCAGTATAGATGCAACATCCAATGAAACTGCCGCCATGGTCTGAGCTAACCTTCTACTTCCTGAACGCTTCTCAAAATGTGAAAACGCCACATCAAACTCAGCTGATTTAAACGAATCACTAACCAATGTACTTGACGACATAATAACACTTGAAATGTCCATATTCCTGAGGTTTAGATAGTCATTGGACCTAATACTTCCGTTGTTTGGGACCTGCGGTGCCCCATACCTAGCAATAGATCTGGAACTATCTCTTCCTATTTTGGAGTCTCTGATAAATGTTCGTCTAGTCATTTTGCCCACCATTAGTGTCGGATGGGTTTGCAGAGCTTGGCCACTGTATTTGGCCATTATTATTATCACCTGAGAATGGGCTTCCTGCTCTGTTTCTCCGTACATTCCTCATCACATCACCATAACTAGAAGGAACTGACTCTATTATTGGGGACAAATCACGTGCACTGGGTATATTATTTCTTGGTTCATCCCTACCCAATACATCAGTTTCTATTTTATTAACGAAACTTTTAAATTGGTTTGTCCTACTGGCTATATTCCTAGATAAATTTTTTGCACTATCAACCGCATCTTTTGCTGCATTTATATTCTGTTTTATTTCACCCACAGTTTCCTGTATTTGACCTAAAAATGATCGACTCTCTTCATTTTCTAAGCCCACCCATTCGGCAAAATCAAGAACATGGCTTCTTTCAAAGAATGGCTGAAGAACTTCGTCTCCCCTAACTTCCATGGTATCCAAATCAGGCTCACCGAAATGTGCAGTACTGAATGTAGCCCACTCATATTCAATGGTGTAGTTAACTTCAATGATATCACTACTCTCATAGGATAGTGTATCACTAGAAAACTCTACTATGCGAGGGTTGTACAATGTAGTCTTGTTATAAAAACCAGATGCGACTTGATATATGTCAATCGAGTGAATCAAGTGCTTTGTGTTACCAACCAGATCTAAGTTATAACCATACTGAGAAAAATCAAAGTTTTCCGCATTGGTTTTTTGCTCTTTAACACTATCTGATTTTCCAAATCTACCATCAGCAAAATAATACTGATAGTATAACTGCCATAACTTCTTAGTGTTTCCGTTTATGAGATCAAAAAAAGATATAGTAACTGGACTATATTCTACTTTCTGGTGAACTAAACGCTTCCTATTGTATTCATTCAATGTGTTGGTATCGATTGATACATCAGGAAGTTTTATGTTTCTAACAAAACCTGGACTTTGCTCAATTTCAAAGTCCAGTAATGCCTCACTTACGTAATCACTGAGAAGAGGGTTGTATTTTACGTCAACAAAATACTGAAACGCTAAGATGGGGGATTGTTGAGTTAGATAGCTTTGATCTAACTCAAAAATCCGATGCGCTAACTTGTTGGACTCATGTAAACGTTTGAATCCAGTGGAACCATCGAGAAGGCTATTGATTTTATTATTGACTCCATCGATGCCCTGTTTTGCACTCTCAGCAAATTTCATTATTATCCTATTGTAAACCCACCAGCTGGGCTAGGTAGATTAATCATTGGATCACCGCCGACAACAGTTCCTTCGTTATCATTGACGCCCTGTCTATGTAAAGCATTGTCATAACGCACGGTAATAGTGATTAGGTTAGACTCAGAGCTAGCATAATCACCCTCTGGGTTTGACACGTTTGAAATAAAGCATCCCTCAAGATCCCATGCTTCAATTTCATCGTTGTTAGTACCATCAAGTGAATCAATGCTCATATTGAATTTGTAGTTAGACCCAGACACAGCAGAGGTTTGCTCGAAATGGTTAACTTGTTTCTGAACCTGCTCACCCACCGCGCTGTTAATAGCATTAGTGATGTCGTCACGGAAAGTGACTTCTACTTCTGCCCATTCATGCTTACCAGCGATGTACGCTTTTGAGTTGTAAGCATCAATAGTCACGATTTCTTGTGAATATCCAGGTCTTGTTGCTGACACAACGTTCTGTGTCATTTCCCTATTTAATTGGTTAAGACCAAAGTTGTTGAACCGAACCCTGAAGCGATAATTTTGCTTAGGGTGCAATATACCATTTCTCTGACCTCCCGCAATCGGGACCCCAAATTTTGACATAGTTGACATAATAACTCCTATAGTATTTCAATTATTTATCAAATAGGAAATGAATAAATATACGACGTGGAGGACACAATGAGATTACTTGAAGTTGAAAATAAAAAGGTTTTGTATCATGGATCTAATTCCAAAATATCTAAATTTTCACTGGACTATTTATCTAGTGGAACTGGACATGATGAGCATGGTATTGGCATCTACTTAACCAATAACCCAGTTGTTGCTGGTAGCTATGGAGTGCATTTACATCAAGTGACATTAAAGTGGGACTCTATACGCATGGCACCAGAATCAGGAAAGCCATCAGAAGCTTCTGTGCGGTCCCTGATGAGACAAAGTCCAGAAATAGATGATGTCCTAACGGACTGGGATGAAGACCCAGTGAGGGCTTTTGAGTACGCATTTAAAACTATGTACAATCACTATGACACGTGGAATGAAGTGCTTGATAATGTCTGGGCTGATTTTTATCGCAATTCACCTAAGCAGTTTCTAATAAATGTAAATAAAATAATGAAAATAAATGCTAGGGAGGTAAAGTTTCAGAATGGCGATGAATTTCTAATACTATACAACCCTAACCTAATAACTGATCTAACTACCGTGGACAAGCCGAAATAACAAACTTTCGATCATTGAATAGTAAGGTAACGTCATTCGCTATCTTGGATTGGATTGCATCCCTAATATCTGACAGTACGCCACGATCACGAACTATGTATGTTCCACCAATGATATGATATTGGTCGCATTTTATTCCACATGACCTGATGTATTCCATGTCATTATGACTCAGGGCCTCTAGTAATCCAATATGATCTTTTATTTTTATGACACTATCTAGCATATCGTCCTCGTCGTTTTTGCTTAGTCGTTTATTTTGCATTCTCTCGTTGACCTCTTTGGCCACTTCGATTCTACCTTCTCTAGTTGAGAGTCTTTTCTCAGTCTTTTTGCTCATTATTGCTCTCATCATAGTCCTCATTTTGACTCACGTGTGTGTTAGGTTTTCGAAACGCACTTTGCCGACCTATGTTCTGATAGACTCGTTTAGCCAACCTTTTCCTCCCCTCTTTCGTTGATAGTTCTTTCTGAATGATCTTTCCCATTGGCACTTTCATTGTTATCACCTATGACAATATATGGTTGTTCGTAATGTATAACAACCATTTAAATTTTGCAAATAAAAAAGGGGACCGAAGTCCCCTTTATTTACTTTGTGTTATATTTTATAACGTTCCACTGTTTTGTATACGAATTGGTATATAAACAAATTCGATACTCTTAAGTGGGATTATAGCAATATCAATCCATAGTTCATTTCTATCTCGTCTATCTGGTGTATTGTTACTACTATCTACTACGACCAAGAAGTCCTCCAATGCCCTTGAAGTAACGAGCTCAGAGAAGAATGAGTTGTAAACTGCTAGTACGCTATCACGTGTCTGCTTATCATTCTGCTCAAATAAGAATGGACGCGCCATGTCATCACATCTACGGCGAACGTAGTTAACTAGACGAGCAACATTCACTCGATCCATTGCACTGGCAACTGCGTTACGAGTCTTCTGCCCGTATGCAACAATACCACTATTAGGCACTGGAGTGATTGAGTTTACGTTGTTCTGATAAAGGACATCGCGTAGACCCTCACTTAAGACAACTGTAGTGAATTCACCACGATCATTGACGTAACCAACTGAGTTAGCATTCGAGATAATTCCTCTACGCAGCCCAGCAGGAGCAAACCATGGATAAGCAACACTATCATTATACGCAATGGTACGCAGCATCATATGACTAGGTGGTACAACCACTTCAGAACCATTGATGTTAGTACCCAACCCACACGGGTAGTATACGCCCAGATATGGATTAGAAGTAACTAGACCTTCATCTCCATTGCCACGCGCATTATTCAAGTTAGCAGACCAACGGTTCAGCTCAGTACCAGTAGGCTTGAGGCTGAATGGACAGTCACCAACAACAAACGCAGTCTCTTTAACGTCAATGTTTAGACCAGTCATCGCATCAATTAACTCTGGGTAGCCAGGTGCTGCCAATAGGTTATACCTAGTGGTTTCTGCTCTGATTTCGTCATTTGATTGGATTGCACTAGAAAGTCGCTGAGTAACAATTTGCTTCTGTGCATCTTCACCGAAGTAAGCGACACCGTTATCTCTATTACCTGATACCGATACCCATCTTCCATCAAACTGAGATACGTTGTTACCATCAACATAAGTCAATGTAGAAGAGTTCCACTGTTTTACGTTCCTAGTAGAATAGCGAGTATTCCATAATAGCATACCAGCTGGATATGCATCCGCATCTGGTGCATCGTGATCAAGATTTGGTCCGTTAGAGCCACCGTTATTTAGTCCATTTCCACCAGCCGAACCGTCTACTGTATGTAGTGGATTTACACGAGCATCAGCAAACAAGATGCCATTTGGTGTTGATTGGTCAGTCAAGTCAACGGCTACCCATCTACCACCCTTAAATCTCTGAAGAGACGGGTAGTTGTCTAAGTCTGCAGTGTCTAACCATAGGTCACCTGAACTTAACGTGATGGAAGGGACTGACATTGGATCTAGGCTCTGCGCATATAGGCGCTTACCATCAACAGTACCATTCATGTCTGAATCATCGATACCAGGCAATCCAATATTGACCCATTCACCAGTTCCACTGTTGATCAGTAAGTCAACAGTAGATTCACCATTTGCGTCTACCCCAACATCGGCATTATACCAGTAATCACCTTCAGAAGGACCACGAGTAGGCACAGTATCACTAGAGTAGTAATCATTAAAGTCATCCCATGTATTTCCATCAAACATGCGGAATGATAGGTGAGATTCACTTCCAGTATCAAATGAGTACTGGACATAAAAATCACCATATGCTGGTGACTCATGGTATGAATCAGCATCACTGTCCTGTGATAACACAGGCGCTTGGACTTGGTCAAATTGACCATATTCATTCATCTGACGGAATTCAATTTCTGTTCCATTTCGTCCATCTGAAGTCTTAAGCCACATAGCAGTTCCTGCAGCTCCATTAGTCAGGCTAGACGTGGATGGATATACGCGAGATGCAACCAACTCAGTCGATGCTAGATCATGTAGGTTAACCCATTGTCCAGAATCTTTCTTAATGAACTGGGTTGATTCTACACCAGAAATGGTATCAATCAATAGTCCATATTCACCGTCAGTTCCAACGCCAGACTGTGCAGTACCAGTAAACACATAGTCAATAGATACTGGTGACCACATAACTTCATTGGTATCGTCTGGGTCAACAACAAGCTCATGGAGGCCGTATGATGAATCATCAGTGTCATACCAATATGAACCTTCCGATACTGGATTGGTTGGCTCAATAGTAGTTGGCTGTAGTTGGTCCAGATCTAAGTCTGCCCTTAATACATAAGCACGATTTGCAATACCAAGATATGAATGTGCTGCAAGCAGGCCATATTCACTCAGTGGACTACCATGAATCTGGGTTGATCCCATGCTCTGGAATTTTGGATCTCCGAAAGTCTGCAATAGCTCTCGCTGGGAAGTGATGAGGTATAAATCCTCAGCATTTTGCGGCATTGTACCTTCTGCTACCCCTTCACCATCTGGGCGCATTTTATTAGATGCAGTCGCAATGAATATAAGTGGAACCGTTCCGTCCCCTTGGCCTGGTGTTAAGCTATCATCAATGATAGTTACTTTAACTCCCGGACTTACTAATGTCGCCATCTTAATCTCCTATTTAACATTTAGATGTATTTATCACAGGAGACTAAAATGGAGGTTAAAAATTACTATTTTATACTTATATAACTATCTATCAAATTATATAAATCGTTGATGCCAGAGTCATTCTTAAGAACATGATCAACCTCGGTGCCTATCCACGCCCATTCACTTATATGAACTGACTTATATGTGGTCTTCATTATTTCTAATGCTTCCGCACAACCAGAGTTAGCTAATTTGGCAATTTCATACCACTCTGGTTTATCTCTACCGTCTACTCTAATTAAGGTGAATCCATCATTCCTGAGTGACTCTATCTCGTTTGGGAAACGCGCATCAGATACGATTACCATGTCTTTATTTTCTATTCGCTTCAACAAATTTAATACCCAGATATTATCATTTATGATACCTCTGAACATTTCGGTCCCGACTAATTGCATTGCTATTCTAGGCGTGAAGTGAGGTATTCCAAGGTTATCTGACCACCACACATCAACCGTGTCCCTGAATAATCTAGACTCTTTGGTGTCCCCCTCAAGTAATGCCCTATCCCATCCAAAGACAGTTGATAAGACGTCCTTCACTGGTCCTGCGAAGCTATAAGTTTCATATTTGTATTTCTGTGTCAAATAATCTGATGTGGTTCCTTTACCAGAACCAATCAAACCAATAAGTGCAATCCTATTCATTACCCAATTATAAGTCCATATCCAGAGTTTCCTAGGTAAATGTTATCCAATTCAATATCAAGTTTCTCAACTTCAGCCTGTGCTTGCTGTATCAAATCAGTACCATTCATCGTTACGTTTCCATTTGGTCCTGCAAATCCACTGGTGAACTTGCCTCTTGCTTGGCCTAACATGCCTTTACACTGTGCTAAGCTATAGCTACGCAACCATGGCCTTACATAGGGGTCAGAGAAGAGTGAGTCTTCGCCCTTCGTGGTCCACACTGTTACCATAACATCTTCAGTTGCTTTTGGCTTTCTTACTATCCTGAGGGTTTTTGAAGAGTTATACCACACAAAGTTGTACTGTGATGCGAATACTCGCTCAGTCGTTTCTAGAAATTGGTTGTACATATCCCATGACAAAAGACCACCAGATTTCTGTGGTTGCATTAAGTAGGCATTGAAAAATGCACCATCAACTGGGTCAAAATTAATACCACCAGTTGTGTGTGAGCCCACTCCACGCCTGTACAACCTACGAACTTCCTGTACCTCGTCTGGTAGCTTATATTCCTGTACGTTAGGCTGTACAGTGATGAATAGATCTTCTTCCTCTAGTGCCCCATCAGAGCGCTGTCTTACCCGATCAATGGCAATGGAAATGGCCATGTCATAATGCTCTTTGTCTAACTCAACATCTACCATTTGATCACCGAGCAGAAGTCTCAATTCTCGTTCTAGTACCTTTCTTCCTGATTCGTACATATCAATCTCCATATATTTTGTATATTTATCTGGCTAACTGAATTTTACTACATGGAGTATAAGGTGGCTGTCGGTCATTTTTCCATTTGGGCTTATAGATAGTCCATCTATATTGCCATAGAAATCACCTAAATTATCCATCTTTATCTTGGATAATTCACTATATTGTTTTCGAACTGACTTCTCAGTGCTCTTATCTTTATTAAAAAGTGACAAATTTCCACTTACTATATCAATTCCAATGTCATCCTCACTCACATAATGAGCAAGCTTTTTTGTTTTTGTATTAAGTATCCATACTTCCTTACTACCAAATATATCTATTGGAGACTTGCCCTTTATCTTGAACTTAGGATCGCTCTTACAGCATTTCATTTTATCTGCAATTTTATATAAGTCTCTCTTCTCTCTTGATGCCTTTTTGGTTTTTACGTATTCACCAATCCTAGTAAGAAATGATATAAGGTCCCGTAGATTCTGCTTGGACATATGTGAATATCCCTCACTTAATTCTGGATCCTCGCCACTTAGGACCATTGATAATTCAGATATTTCACTTGCATACAGATCCCTGAGTTTAAGTACGTCATCATCTGACAGTCCACAATCGTCAATTATGGCAGATGGATCTACCTTGGATACTTCTGTCTCTCCACATACAAACAAATCAATGATAGAATCAATGATTTCAGTCACTTCGTATATCTTACTTGATTCACGACTAACTTTGGGCTTTTCATTCGATTCTTCTTTCTTTTTCTGTTTTGCTAGTTCTTCTAGCCTATTTAATTCTGATAGTACGTGATCTCTCCATTGATCTTCCAGCTCACCACCTTTATTGCTTATAAAACATGGCTTTCCTATTGACGTAAACCAGTAGTTGTCAAGAGATGAGATATTGGGTATCCGAATGCCCCTATATTTGGCAAATTTTATTGATTCATCTTTAAGCTGCTTGATGGATATCTCATAGTGCACATAGTACATGGCATCTTTAAATTTTTTATCGTAATCCTTTCCATCAATTCTGAGCTGCTTAAAATCAGGTTTCCTAATGCCAGACGCACTACTTTTACTCGCCATTAAAGTTACCTTTTCCCTTATGTTTTTCTTTCCGAGTATACTTGCTTTTATCTTTATGAGTGGATGGCCTATTCACCTTATCCATGAACTTAGCCACTGGGTTTCTCTTTCTCATATCGTCACCTATTTTTAAGTAAAGTACAACTATTTACAAAAATCCAGCTATTTAGCTGGTTCTATACCTAGTTTCGAGGTAGTTAGTAAGCAGGAAATGAATGTTTTTCTTACCAATTGGGTTTGCGCTATGTACCGAAAACTGAAAATTCACTGGTATTTTTATATCTAAATCTAAGTCCATTTCAACTATCCATTTAACTAAGTCATATCCAGTGGGACCATCACCTAAGTCATGATCGAATGATATGAAGTAAGGCATTCCATTCACCCTGATATGATCAATTGCGCTTTGATACGATCTTACCACAACCCACGTCTCGTCTGGTGGATCCCTAATATCATCGAGAAACATTTTATACATGATTCACTCCTTTTCACATAATCTACCACATTATTTCCATCTAAGCAACCAACTAAGATAAATAACATAATTGAATTCAAAAGGAGTTTATAATGGGTAGACCTATTCAAAAACGCTGGTTCCTAACAAATGGAATTAGCCAAGATAAATTATTGGTCACTGCTAAGGTTAGTGGGCAAGATGCGGATGAAGGTGTCATATTAGAGCAGACTGGAACTCGCAAATATAAAGTAAAAGTAAATGGTGTTATCGGTGACGTATTCTTGGTGAACAAGACCGAATCAACTAACTTAGAAGATGGTGAAGCTTTCATCCTAGTAACTGTTTCAGAGGGTGACGTTAGACCAGCATATAAAATTCAGCAATATCGCCTAAGCACGTTCAACGAAGATGGGACCTTTTCTCACTTTGCTTGGAATTCAGAGGAAGCAGACGTACAGGTTAGTGTGACAGACGAAATTCCGCTGCCTTCATTCACTGTCACATTTAATATTGGTGACGGTACATTATCTAGTGGCGAGTTGGTCCAAGAAGTCGATCAAGGTGAGTCTGCTACTGCGCCTACCATTGCTGCCCCAGAAGGCTACACTTTTGAGGGGTGGGACGTTGACTTTACCAATGTACAGTCAGATATTACCGTAGCTGCACAGTACGAGGAAGTTCCAACACCAGTATATACCGTCATGTTTGATACAGGTAGCGGCACTTTAGTCAGTGGCGATTTGTCTCAGCAGGTAGAGGAAGGTCAGTCTGCTACTGCACCTACTGTTGAAGCTCCAGAAGGCTATACGCTCGAAGGATGGGATGCTGACTTTAGCAACGTGCAAGCTGATATGGTTATTGCTGCACTATATCAAGAAATCCCAGTGACTGAATATACCGTTACATTCGACATCGGTGATGGTAATCTGGTGAATGGTGATTTAGTCCAGCAAGTAGAAGAAGGTCAGTCTGCAGTTGCTCCTACTATTGAAGCTCCAGAGGGATTTGAGTTTACTGAGTGGAGTGGGGAGTTTAGCGACGTACAAGCTGACGTTACTATTACTGCGCAGTATACAGAAGTTCAGGAACCATCTGAGCCTGAATAACGCATAGAACATGCAAAAAAATAAGGGGGCAATTGCCCCCTTATCATTTTATGATATCACTTACTTCTTTGCTAGTCACTTCTAGACCATCACGTCTTAATATACCATGTGAAATAGTCCATTTACCATGTTTTTGTGTTTGGATGTACCACCCAGTGAATTCATCCACCACTACTCCAGCTTGATTAAAGTGCTTTACCAAATCAACTAAGTTATTAATTACCACTTCGACCTTTGCCTTCAATTAGCTGGTTATAGTTCATGAAGGGGATAAAACCTGGGAACCCGTCGGAGTTTCCACCATTGCCACCAGAATTAATTACAGTACTAGGATTGAATTCACCGTTCCAATTTTTCATTGCCTCTGCTTGACGTAGCATCACCAGTTCTGGTCCACCAGCTTTAAGTGCCTCAATCTCACGCTCCATAATTTCGATACGAGCCATACCCAGTGCCAATTCAGCTGCTGCACTAGCATCACCCTGTCGTTCAGTTGCTGCTGCACTCTCCGTAGATTCTACGCGAATGCGGTGAGCACGAGCATCAGCATCAAGCTTCTGTGATTCTGCTTGGCCACGTGCCTGCTCAATCTCAATGTTGGCTAAGAATCCTGCACGTCGCTCATTCTGATGGGCTTCTGCTGCTCTTGCACGAGCTGCGGCTACATCATTCAGTCGCTCACGAAAGCGGGGGTCAAATTCAAAGTTAGCAAATTGTACATCAACGATATTAATTCCGTACTTAGCTGCTTCCTCTTGAATCCGCATGAGTGCAGAGGTTCGTAGGTTGTCTCGCTCAGACATGAAATTTTCCATCTCGATCTCACCAATGACACCCTTAATTCGGTCAATCGCCATGCGGTTTAGGATACGATCTTCATAGCTGAAGTTATTACCAAAGCTGGCATATAGATTTCGAATATTTACATCATCTGGTAAAATTTGATGATTTACCGTCAAATCAATTGTTAGTGTCTGCCCATCTTTGGTTGCAACAACCTCAGTCGGGTAGTTCAGTTCACTGATTCGAGTATCAGCTTTATGTACACCCTCAATGATAGGGATCTTGAAGTGGATACCAGGTCCAGTACTTCGATTGTATTCACCAAACTTCGTTACAACTGCACGCTGGTATTCGCTGTTTACGTAAAACGATCCACTTACCACAATTAAAGCAACCAACGCTAATAACGACGTGATGATTACTTTTTTTAGTGTCCATGAACCAATCATGATGGGTTTATTATTACTCATTCTTTTTTCCTCTGTGTGTTAAGAACGAGACAATTTTTACATATAAAAAAATCCCAGTCAAGGGATTTTTTAAATGCTTTGGTACTTAGATGCTTAGATGCTTAGATGCTTAAGTCGTCAGTATTCAGTGCTTTGAAGTGCTCATCCAGACCAGTGTATCCACCTTCATTGAAGTAGCCATTTATAAATACTTGGGGTACAGTTCGTGGAGTTTCCCCAATTCTTTGTGCCATTTCATCTTTTTTATCTTTCTCAACTGACATATTATAATATGTATATTTTACGCCCATCTTCTTGCATAGATCAACCGCCTTTACGCAAAATCCACAACCATCTTTTCCATAAATCTCAATCATTTATATTAAATTCCTCACAAAATTGTTCATCTAATTCCTGTCTATATGAGCATAATATAGCACGTAAGCTATTTATATATGCTCTGGTATCATTAAGTGATATTGCAAGCTCTTGTGCATCATTCCACTCAAAGCATTGATATACTACGCGATCTGGGTCGTTCTGTATAGTCTCAGCAGTTACGACTCTTGGGTCACTATGATAAAAGTTGACTGGCCTTGGTAATGGTGGGTGCGCCAATGGTCTCTCTATGTATTGCGTCTCTGTTATTCTTACTGGTTCTGGAGTTTGGAATATACTGCACCCAGTTAGTACCAGTATACTGATTCCTAAAATTACTAATCGTTGCATCTTTCTCTTGCTCCTGTGTCACATGAGATACCATCGGTAAATTGTTTCCAATTCCTTTGGACCATTCTCTCTACTAAAGATGGCCGCTCAAAGACAGTATCTTGCCTTCCTATCGCTGCTCTTAATTCAGTTTCCTGTATCCTTCTATCGGTGTCTATTCTCTCAACTTCATTATTGACTCTTCTCAATTCATTTGCATTTGCTTCTACTTCTTCCCTGAATCTACCCAAATCCCTACTAAGACTCTGGTTAACCTGAGTGACCTCATTGAGTTGAGAATTTAGCCTAGCATTGTCAGTTGCCAATTCGTCAATCTTATTAAATCCAAAATATAGCACTGAAAATATAATGATTAGTGCTATAACAATTACTGGTATTCCAAATTTACTCAACATTTTTCTTCCTTGCTTCTATCTCAAGTCTGGCGATTTCTGATACCTCATCTACATCCAATTTCTTTATTCTATCCAATTCTTCGTCAGTGAAATAACGGATGAAATCTGGCTCCTCAAATTTATCAAGAACTAGCTCCGATAGGTGATCTTCTTTCCTCCTACCAAGCTTGCTTCGGTTGTCTTTCTTTATTACCTCAAATGGGCGTATAAAAGACCAGTAATACATATCTTCATATAACCTACATTTACCACGTACCTTTGACCACATATACCAATATAAAGCAATCACGAGGAGAACCAAGACAAACAGGTGGTTACCAAATAGCCCCAAAACAAAAGTGCCAGCTATAACACCAATGACATACGGGTTCATTAAATACAGAAAAACAATAACATAGAAATAAAAACATATCTTGGTGTTAATCTTCATTATATTGCCCCTTGGTGAATTTTGTATATGTCATAAAATCCCAATACTTCCTTTTGAAAAAATCTACCCTTAGATGGAGATCTATGCCATCTATCAAACTGATGTCTGGTCATACCATGTATTTCGTACACTCGCCTCACGCCCCTGCTGACAGTATCCATCCTAGCAACATTTTTGTTTCTATTGAATGTTATGTCCCTGAGCCACGATGACTCAACTGTTTTTTCGGTTAGAATTTCATTTATTCGCATTTGTTATTTATCAGAAATAAAAAGGGACCACTATGGTCCCTTCGTATATAATCTCTTTATGTTTTTCATATCGGATGGAGGGTCACACCTTACATGTGGTCTCACTGACATATCATACCACACTTTATCAGTGATATGGTCAGTAGATATACCAACTGGTACTTTTTCCAAGCAGCCAAACTCATATCTGCCGCCATCACTAAAGTCTCTTCCAGACTCTAATAAATCTACTGCGTCGTGTCTATCATTTGTAATTCCCAGACACTCAATGTCCCTAACCTCATACTTTTTCTGATCGGGTGTGTATCGAGGGATATTACCAGTGATGACATTCATTACGTATACGTTACTCATTACATGATTTCCTTGAATAGGTTAAGTACAATACTAACTTTGCCCATAATACCTGAAAGAAAACAATTATATGCATACCAAATATTGCCCTGAATATGTCATAGTTTAACATATTCGGTTCCAACGAAAAGAACATATATAAATTCAATGCAAAGTAAAATGAGACAGTAATATTAAAAAATAATTTTCGCATCTATAACTCCTTTTAATGGAGTATATCACAGAAATAATTTCACTTCAACCTATTCTCGTCATAACTTTTATGCCAGTCACCATAGACACAGTGGGCTAATTCATGTCCCCACGTATTGAGATCAATGTCATTTTTTGGCTTAGTAACGAAGATATCGCAGTGACCAGTGTCAGGGGACCACATGGAGAATCCATACCTCCTATGATAATCATCGTACCCAAGGTATGGACTTATAGCTAAATAAAGCTCGTCGGGGGTATCAAATTTATGAACTCTTAAGTTTATTTCTGTCCTGACAAACTCCCGATCAGTAAATTCATATTCGGTTACATTCATGAAAGGATCCCTAAAAGCAACATGCATTACATACATATTGACTATAGAAACCATCACTATCAAAATTGTCAGATAAACAAAAGTTTTCACCTGTACCTCCTGATTTATTTACCAGTAACGGAGGTACACTTATATCCCAAAGTAAGTATTTGATAGGCACCTTTACATATTACATAGAGGTTCATCGTCCATGATGGCGGTGCCTATCAAATTAACTGGTGAGTCGGGCTTCAATCATTTCCATGCCACACTCTTCTTTCCATTCCTCTAGTGAATCACGAAGCTCTTTGGTCTGTATCATTCGCTCTAAGTCAAACTTTAGGTCTGAGTCTTCGCAGTATATGTCGAGGACGTCCATTTTGAATAGATTTGCTTTGTTCATATCCAATAAGACATGAACTTTCATTACCTTTTTAGTCTTTATGTTATATGATAGAACAAAAAACTCATTAGGCGTATCTATCGTTTTTACATTGGTATATCTTCGCTTTGCGGTCAATGTAAGCATATAATTTCTGAAGGCAGTTTTAAAGCTACCTAACTTTGAACTAATTTCGTCTTCAATGGACATATTAACCCCTAAATGTTTGGCATAATATATCATTACTTATTAGACCTGTCAAGCGATAAATAAGATAAAATGGAGCTAAGTAATGCCTAGAATATCACTATGGAATAGTCACAGAAGTAATGATTACAAAATGTCAGATGGTGCAACATCAGAGTATATGGGTGCCAGTGGAGCTGGTATTTTTGTTCATAAGTATCTAGGCGTTGGTGACAATGAAGATCTAGGAGAGATAGAGGACTTACTCTTCTTGGAGAATAGAGATAGAAACTACAGTGAAGATGTAGTTGAGCTACGGGGTAACTTCTCGCCCGTTGACACTGACTATGATTTATCTCAATTTGGTATATTCCTTTCAAGTGACACACTTAGGTTTGATTTTCATTATAGCGACATGATACAGCTTATTGGGCGAAAGCTTATGTCTGGTGATGTCCTTGAGATACCAGCTGAGCGAGACGTCAATTTGGATGGCATCATTGTTAATTCATATTATGTAGTAGAAGATGCAATGTATTCATCCAGTGGGTACAGTGTAACATGGGATCCACATATATGGAAAGTGCGTGCTAAGAAAATGGATGGATCACCTGAGTTTGATAAGATACTCGACTCTGCAGCCAAAAGATCAACTTTGGGCAATGAGGGTGGATTCACTGGTCTTATGCCACAAGGGATTGCTGACTTCTTAGATGGTGATATGTATGATCAAGATGCAAAAGACGCGGTATCTAGATATGGAAAAATGCTTGGTATAAATGATGCAGTAATAAGCGAAGCCCAGTGCAATGTATACTTTGACCCCAAATTCTTTAACGGCAGTCATTTCTATATCAATGTAGATCAAGATGGATATCCTGAGCTTCTTCCATGGAGGGCGGGGACCGATGAGCCACCAAACGGAGGCTATCTTCGTGGTATAGGTACAGTATTCCCCGATAATATGCAAGACGGGGAATACTTCCTTAGAGTGGACTTTGAGCCTGATAGATTATTTCAGAAGCAAGGCAAAAGATTTGTTAAAATCCAAGACGATTTAAGACGTGTATGGACTGCATATAACACCAGATTGGATACCTACATAGACAATAATAATGTAACCACATTGCAGGATGGTAGTCACATACCAGAAAAAACTTCAATGCATACTGCACTAGATCCTAAGGTAGATATTCACAGAGTGAAGAAAAATCAATTAGCAGACCAGAAATGCAAAGACTCGTTTGTTGCCAAGACAATAGGAAATGTTGGGTCAAAAGATCGAGGATGGGGATGCAAAGATGATTGCCCAGAGACTGGACTTCAGTTTGGCGATCAAGATCCCATATCTGGAAATATTTCAATTGAGATTGAATTACCAACTGACACCAAAGAAATACCGCCACTGAAATCATGGGATATCATCATAGCCAGTGACGAACGGCTAGTTGGCCTCTCAATAATTGTGAATGGCTATACATACAATAACCTGAGTGTTTCATCACTTAATTATGAGAGTGGCCTACTATATAGTACATATAGTGTTACGATCCCCACATCATTCGAAAACTACAGGGGTAAAATATCCATCCGAGTAGAGACTATTATCGGTGGTGAATCAATATCTGTCACTAAGGACTTCGATGATTACATAAATGGATTTTATGTACCAGTAAATGACGCTGAGATAGAGTATCCCAGTGGAGAGGGTATTGGTGAGGAACCTTCCATATTAACGTTTAATTACGATGGAATAGATGATTCATTGATTAAGTATGGGGACCCAATTTTTGATTTTGGTGGTGATGAGTTTACATTTGGTGAGGTAACTATAGACCCAGATAATAAAACTGTATCAGTAGAAGTATATGCAAAAAATAATGTATATAATCCAAATGCACAGATCGATATATATACTAAGTCAATTACTAATGGATATGAAAAGGTCTACCAAGTAGAGACTCCTGTGAGTACGTCCGATCCATATATATTGAATGATTCGGTGGAAGAACTTAATTATGGTGACATAGAGACACTAGATGTGTTTTTTAGTCAGGACGTTAAAGTGTTATCCACCACTAACAACAGTGAGTATGGAAATATATCCATTGGTACTAATCCTGAACAATATACTAATTCAGTTAATGTCACTGCAGACTTACGAGATTCTCTCATATCAACTACCAACAAGTCAATTACATTCACTGTACAAACCTATGATGGTAGGATTTTTGACCTACATAAATACTACACTGTAGTAGGAGAGAAAATGAGATCAATTATAGTGACCTTCCCTGATGAGAGCTTTGACGTTCCATTCATTTCGGATATGTCTCAGTTAATAAGCATGGAAGCCACGATACTATCAAGTCCAGAATTAAAATTATCCATGAACTATGTTGGTGATATATACCAAATGAATGGACCAGAGGATTACACATTCGATAATGGGACCATCATTTTTAATAAAGATATTCTAATGGCGTTTTACTATGAAACTGGAATATCAATAGAATTTAGGATTAAGCACACATGATGACACACGGTGATTGGTACAAACAGGTATATACTAAAACTATAGGGATGAAAGCCCCAGATAAAAAAGAACCATCTAAGAAGGGTGGGGTAATCTCCAAAAAAGAGAAAATGAAGCATGAACAAGAAATCATATATTGGAAGAAAATGTATCATGCAGCAAGAAAGCAGGGAGAGTAATGGATTTTTTCTACGATAGTCAAATAAGAAGGTACGTCCTGCAATTTCAGAGGATATTCTCTGAGATAAAAAGCCAGCGTTCAGATGGGATGGGTGGTGACATAATAAGCACTATTCCAGTCGTTCGCGGTGACATGTCAAGAAATGTAGCAAGTATCCTACAGGGAGGCACACAGAATGCCACTCTTCCGATACCATGTTTTTCTGTATCCATAAATCGCCTAGAATTATCTCCCAGTCGAAGAGCCACGCCAACTCATGAAAGTTCGGTCCATCTAACTGAAAGAAAATTTAATAATGGTTCTTATACTAACGAGCCAGGCAATAGCGTAACAGTGGACCGCTACATGGGAGTTCCATACGATCTATACCTTAGTGTTGGTCTTCTTACATCAAACGTGGAAACTAAGCTTCAGGTATTGGAACAAGTAATGACCATATTCAATCCGTCACTCCAATTAACCCAGACCGACAACTATATAGACTGGACTAGCATTTTTGAAGTTGAGTTGGTTGGCATAGACTGGTCAGAAGAATTTGGTGATGGTAGGACAATAAGCACACTAGACTTTAAAGTTCCAATTTGGATTAACCCACCTGCCAAAATAAAAAGACAGTCACTAATTGAGCAAATAGTTACTAATATACATACCACTGATCTAGAAGAAAGTAGTGACTACGTTAGATCTATCGTAACTCCAGGTGATTGCTCGGTGGAGGTGTCTCAGACTGGTAACAATACACTTTCACTAAATCTAAAGTCCAATCATAGTTCATTTGGTGGGGACTGGAGAGACTTACTGGAACTATATAAATTACATGAGCAGGATAACATAAAAATATCACTCAATCGAGGAAATGACATAGAGTCAAATGATCAAGTTATATTCACGTTCATGGCAAGTTATAATGGTAATGACATGGTAGTGACGGTTGACCCAACTACATTACCAAGTACTAATTCCCCTAATATACAATCAATAATAAAAGATGTATCTGAGTTACCAACCGTAGTCGATGATGGAATGTCATTCGTAATACTATCAGATGGAACATTAGATGGAATGATAATAAATGAAAATGACATAATTACTAGGGAGAATGGTAGTTGGACTACATCATCTCCATCAAATGGAAGTATAACGTATATAAGCGATGAAAATACGCTAATATCATTTAATGATCAATGGGAATACACATACTTAGGTTTGTATTCTGCTGGATTTTGGCGTATAATGGGATCTACCGAGACTATGAGTGGGGAAGATCTAATAAATGAATCGAGATGTTAAAAACGCAGTAGGTGCATTAATTATATGCCCATCCACAAATAGGGCGCTGTTAAATCTACGAGCTCCATATAAAACCCATAGTCTATGTTGGAGCTTATGGGGTGGTATGATAGAGGGAAATGAAACACCATCGAGTGCTTTGATAAGAGAGTTTTCTGAAGAAATGGGGTTCGTCCCACAAATAGAAAAGCTATACCCTTTTGACATCTACGAATCAAATGATAAGTCATTTAAGTACTATACGTTTATATGTATAACTGATTCGGAATTTACGCCAGAATTAAATTCCGAATCAGTTGGATACGCATGGACACAAGTTGGGATTTGGCCTCGACCAATGCACTTTGGTGCTAGAAAGAGCCTAACCACCAAGAAAGCTTTAACTAAAATAAAGATGATTATCGATCAACATACGTAGATCTATTTTCTCTTCAACTCATCAATCTGCTTCTGCAAATCCGCAATTAACTCAGATTGGTGATAGAATGCAGAATATAACTCTGGTATCAATTGATCATAGTTAATTGAGTTTACATTCCCACTTTCATCTTTGCTGACCGCCTGCGGAAGAACCTCATTAACTTTCTCTGCTATTAACCACCTAGTCTCATTCTTTTCTGTATCGTCTTTATAATGGCCGATACTCACGCCATCCTTACCCAAATTCAATACATTATTATATGAATCATTAGGTGATACTGAATCAGTTATATTTTTTAGAGTAATAGATGATGGAGTATAGAATCTAGTAGCATACATGTACCCATCATAATTAAGTCGTGTAGACGAGGTAGGGTTAGTGGACCCACCATATAATCTACCCGCAGATCTTGATGTTCCATTGTAGTATAGAGAACCAGATGATCCAGACCCACTCGCAATATTAGTAATTGAGAAGTTGCCGCCACTTAGTGATATTCCAGTACCTGCACCATAGGTGGTATTGGTGTTAGTGGATGAAATTGTTATGGTGCTACCCGACTGAGATATTGATGTTGCACCACTTGCGGCCAAAGTGATGTCACCACTTGTATATGAACCTGATGTGGTCCCTCTAAGGCGAGTCACGGTATCTGTTCCACCGTCAGGTATTACCGAAGATATTGTAATGGTGTTACCCGATTGTGATATTGATGTACCACCACTAGATTGTAATGTTATGTTACCATTAACATAAGTACCAGACGTAGTCCCTCGTAAATTAGTCACGGTATCGGTTGTCGAATACCTCTGATCTAATTGTTGGTTATTCCTAACAGTAGTATTAGTAGTCCCAAATCTAGCAACGGTACTATCTAATGCTATAGTCAGATTTGAACTTAGGTTACCCCCACCAGTAAGGCCACTACCAGTATTAATCTGAAAATCAGAACTTACTGGATTAGGGAGATTCTCATTGTCCCATATGGTTTTAGTAGTGTGCCACTGACCCTGATAGTATCTTCTCCACCTTAGCGGTGATCCATTTTCCCTTAGATCAGTACCAATCTGTATCCCGATTCCTGAATTATTACTGACTGATTTGTCTACTGCGTTTATGACCGTTGGGAACTGACCCATTGGGCTTGAACTCTGTGAGCCAGCACGGTAATTACCAAATCCATCAGCGTCACTTATGTCACTAAGAGATTTTTGCATCACTCTTGCGTATATACCGTCAGCCCAAACTGAATCGAATGATACCCCATTTGTATCCTGTATGATTCCATTCCCTGCATCGACTGAGAATGTTTGCCCAGTAAGCCTAATCCCATTTCCAGCTAAGTAATCAAATCCATCAAAATCTGGATCCACATTTATCTCAATATTACTTCCATCTTGAGCCAATGTAACACCATTACCAGCAACCAATGTGGCGTCACCCTCAATGTAGTCACCTAATACACCAGACCTTATTCTATTAGTACCAGATGATATAAGAATTGATGATTCCACGTCCGTGTAGCTTAGTGTACCAAAGGATGGACTATATAAAAATCTACCTAGTCCTACTTCATCTTGGGCACTCTCGGGCTGCTGAACCCAGTCATTTCCATCATAGGTATAAGAAACATCATTGACCAGATCATAAATTCGACCAGATGGATCCATAAACTCTATATCAGTAAAGGTGGTACTATCTTGTGAATGAGCACCGTATCCATAACTCCTTGGTCCTCTAAATTTATCAAGGTCTGGATCTTGTGTTAGATTTATCGTTAATGACTCTACAAACTCTCCATCATACGAAGATAGATCTTCCCAATCAGTTGACCATACCTCTATGCTATCACCCAGTCTTTGTATTTTTACATTACATCCAGTATCACTACCAAATCCAGCGGTTGTTGTCTCAACAAAGCTATCACCATTTGCTATGATTCTGTTGTCTGGCTGTTTATAATTATATACAATTGCATACTGTGAATTAACCCCACTGACACTAGATAACGTCTGTCTGGTTCTAGTTCTTAGTAGTGATAATGTATACTGTTTAGGTATAAACTCATCGGTTACGTTAACATCCCAATCAAAATCATTGGGGTTCATCCCAAATGCATTATTGGGCACTAAATCATCTGGATCTTCATAGTATGCGATTACAACTAATATCGAATCGTTGTCTGATCCACTCGCTGCCATTCTCAGGCTATGCGTGTAGGTATCATATCTACGATCACTCACAAACCCTATATACGAAGGTGAATTCTCTGTACTGAAAACTTGATCATTGACTTGATCATATGACCATGAGTTAGTGCTATTTGGTGCGGCTGGCATAATGAATGTAGTTTGCTCATGGCCGCCACCACTAGCACCATGTGAGAATCTGTGCCACCTAGAGAATATATCAGCAAAAGATGGAGTATTTTGCTGCTCTTCTAGTAACTGTTGCTCATTGTTTACAAATCTGCCACTAACCAAAGTATAGTCATTGGTCACAGCGGTTCCATCCCCGTCAAAGAAATAAGTTTGTCCATCTAATCCAAATGGCTTACCAGATATTTTGTTAGTCCAATCAAGGGAAGGGATATCATCTGAGCTCAAATTCAATTCGTGTGTATGAGAATCATTCGTCGCTGAATTGGTAGTTCCAGATCCAATAGTAGAGGGGGATCCCATGGTAATTGTTATGTTACTACCTAAATCACCCCCACCAGTAAGTCCATTACCTGCATTTACCTGAATGTTATTATGGGTATGTTGGAGGTTGGTCGATACCGTGGAGTTGTCTTCCATAGTTATAGTGAACGTAGTATTACCAGTGCCACTAATATCACTTATCGCGTTTCCACTGATATCATTGACCATCGAATCTATTTCTGGCTTATTATAATATAGATCCGCATTTTGTGCATTTGTGCGGGTCTGATTACTACCCGTCCCACTCTCAGAAACATTCAACCATTGCCTAGCAGATGCTTCCGTAGTCGATTCTAAGCGATTATCATTTGAATTCCACACGAGTAGTGCTTGATTAGTCGGGGATAGCTCACGAGTGGCTACAGGCTGTCTGTCGTTTTCTTCACCAAGCTCAAAGAGACCAGATTGTTCATTAAACCCGAATTCGTAATTTGGTGATGAACCTCGGTCTATTGATATTCCAGAGAATCCTCCAGTGACTCCATTTCCAGCTTCCCCGTCATTCATAATGAGAATTCTGTCAGCAGTAGAGATCTGCGAATCAACTTGCACCGATTCTCCTTTAACAAAAAGGTTTCCACGTACTGTTAAGTCATCACCAATATCAGCATAACCATTGACATATAGGTTCTCACCAATTGTCAGATCCCCATTATGATCCATATCACCAGCAGTAGATATTTTACCGATGACACGAAGTTCGAATTGTTCTGGATCTTCACTCTGGTGCTTTAGTACTACTAG
>LFCJ01000084.1_pt1 | contig 49983 bp, 49 predicted proteins | sample 643141 | NCBI WGS metagenome assembly LFCJ01 (sample SAMN03766243, study PRJNA286221) | soda lake metagenome | biome: soda lake; feature: Kulunda steppe; material: water; isolation source: sample B1-Br-g2 brine of Lake Bitter-1 | place: Russia: Kulunda steppe | collected 2010-07
ATGAGAGTCTTACAGTTTTGGTAACTTTTATAATGGTCGTAGATATTGTTTACCAGTAGCACGTCACCGTCAGTAAAGACGGGCGTGGGGCTTACGCCCTTACAGGGAGAAAAAACATGACAGAAGACACATACGTAGGTTCGGTGGACCAGGGTACGACCGGCACACGGTTCATGGTATTCGATCATGAAGGCCAGGTCGTCGCAAACGCATACGAAAAACACGAACAGATCTATCCGGAGCCCGGGTGGGTCGAGCACGACCCAACCGAAATCTGGGAAAACACCAAGTCGGTCATTACGACCGCCCTTGCACAGGCTGGCATCTCGCCGGACCAACTCGAGGCACTCGGTGTAACCAACCAGCGAGAGACGACAATTCTCTGGGATGCCGACACCGGTAAACCAGTACACAACGCCCTCGTCTGGCAGGACCGCCGAACGACCGACCGCGTCGAAGAGATCCAGGAAGCCGGTCTCGTCGAAGAGATTCGTGAGAAAACGGGTCTCGAGTGCGACGCCTACTTTTCGGCAACGAAAGCCGAGTGGCTGCTCGACAACGCTGACCCAATCAAACTCGAGCGATCCCGACCACAGGATATCCGCGACCGCGCGGCACAGGGAGAGATCCTGATGGGAACAATCGACACGTGGGTCATCTGGAACCTGACGGGCAACCACATCACCGACGTTTCCAACGCGTCGCGGACGATGCTCTACAACATCAACGACCTCGAGTGGGACGACGAACTCCTCGACACGTTCAACGTGCCAAAGGCAATGCTGCCAGAGGTCCGTCCGTCCTCCGACGAGGATACTTACGGTTCGACCGACGCAGACGGCTTCCTCGGCGCAGAGGTCCCCGTCGCCGGCGCGCTGGGTGACCAGCAGGCCGCACTCTTCGGCCAGACCTGTTTCGACGCTGGTGAAGCAAAGAACACCTACGGAACCGGTTCGTTCATGCTGATGAACACCGGCGAAGAGGCCGTTCCATCCGACCACGGCCTGCTCACAACGATTGGCTTCCAGCGCTCGGGCGAGCCAGTCCAGTACGCCTTAGAGGGTGCCATCTTCATTACCGGCGCCGCAATCGAGTGGCTCGAGGACATGACGCTGATCGACGACCCAGTCGAAACCGCCGAAATGGCCCGCAGCATCGACTCGACTGACGGTGTCTACGTCGTTCCAGCCTTCACCGGCCTCGGTGCCCCTCATTGGGACCAGCGTGCACGCGGAACGATCGTTGGCATGACCCGCGGTACCCGCAAAGAACACGTCGTCCGAGCAACCCTCGAGTCGATCGCCTACCAGACCCGCGACGTCGCCGAAGCGATGGAGCAGGATGCAGGCATCGACATGACGGCACTGAAAGTCGACGGTGGAGCAGTCAAGAACAACTACCTCTGTCAGCTCCAGTCGGACATCATCGGAGCGGACATCTACCGGCCAGTTGTTGACGAGACGACGGCGCTCGGATCAGCGTACGCAGCCGGTCTCGCCGTTGGCTACTGGAGTGACGTCGAGAGCCTTCGAGAGAACTGGCAGATCGACCGCGAGTTCAGCCCAGAGATGCGCGCAGAGAAGGCCGACAAAATGTACAGCCGCTGGGACGACGCAGTCTCGCGATCGACCGGCTGGGCTGTCGATGAGGGTGGTGACTAAATGGTTCTCGAGACCGCACTGGGCGACCCAGTGTTCTGGATGGCCGCCTTCGCCGGTGGCGCATTCGCTGCATCCATCGGTGCCCTCCCAGCGTTCGTTTTCACTGGGTTCATGGTCATCGCTGGTGAGGCAGCGGCGCTTGCAGGCGCGGAAGCGGACATCACTGGCCTGGTCGGATTCGGTCCGATCTTCGGCCCACACGTTTCCTTCGCAGCCGGTGCAGCAGCCGCAGCGTATGCAGCTAAGCAAGGCTACCTCGATGACGGGAAAAACATCGTAGACGCGTTAGGGACACATAATATTGATGTCCTGCTCGTCGGTGGTCTGTTCGGTGTCTTTGGCTTCGCAGCCGTCGAACTGCTAAACTTCATTGAGTTCGGGACTGACAACATCGCGCTGATGGTGTTCGTCTCCGCGCTCGTCCACCGTGTCGTCTTCGGCTACAGCATCATCGGTGAGATTACCGGTGACGGCATCTTCGACATGAGCCCCGCCGAGCGCGGCGAGGACGAAGCGCCAGGTATCTGGCTGCCATGGCAGTACAAATGGAGCGGTGTCACGACCATTGGTCTCGTCGGTGGTCTCCTCGGTGGTGCGGTCTACATGTTCACCGAGTCCGTCGTGCTGGTCTTCGGTATCAGTGCCGCCTCGCTGGTCATCCTCAACGCGGGGATTGACAACTTCCCAGTCACTCACCACATCACGCTCCCAGGCGCAGTCGCCGCATTCAGCGCTGACATGACCGGGTTTGCTGACCCAATTATCATGGTCTTCGCGCTCGTCTTCGGTATCTTCGGTGCGCTCATGGGCGAGGTCTGTAACCGTGTCTTCTACGCACACGGGAGCACTCACGTTGACCCACCGGCATTCGGTATCTTCATGTCCGGTCTGGTCTTCGCGATCCTGACCATCGTCGGTGTCTTCGACGCCACCTTCTGGCCCACCTTCGGGCTCTAAGGACGGCACACCGTTTCACAGCTGAGTATTTTATTTTGAAACTACGAACGCGTAGTGGTGACGCTTGTTTTCACATCGTGTTATGCGGTTGCTTCCCTCCGCGTTTCGGCGTCCTGTCGAACCGTTACCACGGGGATGTCAGACAGCCGAACGACTTTCTCGGTGACACTTCCAAGCAGGTATCGGTCGAGTCCCGTCCGACCGTGCGTCCCCATCACGATGATGTCGATACCGTGGTGATCTGCATAGTTGAGGATCACTTGGTGGGGGTCTCCCGCACAGATGTATGACTCTGTCCGCACATTTTCACACGCTCCTTCGACCTGCGTGACGATCGATTGTGCATGGTCACGGACCTCCTCTCGATGGTGGGAGGGATCCTCGCCGACCATTCCAGTGTGTTCCTCACTTGGCTGGCTATCGGCCATCGGTGAGGCACTCTTTCCGGAGCCGTGACCGAGCATCCCGGGTTGGTCGCGCGTACTTTCGACGTTGTCGTAGCCGAGATACGAGTTGTTGATGACGTGGAGGATGTGTACCGTTGCATCGTTTTGCAACGCGAGGTCGCGGGCGTGGTCAAGCGCTGCATTGGCCCCGGCGCTGCCGTCAGTTGGGTACAGAATGTTGTCGTACATGGTTTCTCGGGACGACCCCTACTATGAGTGGCTCATTAGAGCTTTGGGGTGCAATCCCAGTAAGGAATAATTATATGGGTCGAATCTGAACCTGCGTTCATGGCCGAAGTTGAGTATTCTAAACGCGTCCAGCTAGCTGACAAATGGAGTTGGATTGTGTCGACACTTTTCGCGATGGCCTTTTTTGGCCTCAGTATCTGGGTGACACTGAACGTCCAGTTTAGTGCGGTTGTTGCCGCTGGCGTGGGAATCGGCATGCAATATTTGCTCCCCTACTATGCGAGTATGACGACCCCGCCCGAAAATCGGGTCAGTATTGAAGAACATCCGACAGCCGACAACTTTCACCACGGGGCAGCCGCCTGTTCACTGATCGCCGGCTCAGTTGGGGCCTTTCTCGGGAAGGCTGCAACGACGAGTCCAACGGCCGGTCTCGTCGTCGGCCTCGTTCTGTTCGGGCTCTCGTATCTCCTGTTTTCGCGGACGCTCCCAAAACGGTGACCTCAATGCAAGATAGCGCACTCACTCTGTTAGACCGTATCGGGCTTGAACCTCGTGACGGGCGCAACCTGGTTATTACTGTCGGGATTCTGACGCTGATTCTGTTTGTTTACATCGACGCTCCAGTCGGTGAACGGGCGCTTGCTGCAGCGATCGGTGGGCTCGTTACTGGTCTCGTGTTCGTGGTCGTGACCGTCCTAATTAACGTGTACAAGCGCCGCTACTGGCTTGACTAGTACTTTGATACGCCTGAACTGCTGTGTCAAACCAGTTGGCGGGTATCGGCTTGACGTAGCAGTCGACGCTTGGCGGAGTACTAGGAAAGAGGTTTTGTTCTCACCACTAATTGAGGCCTATGGCACCGCCGCTCGTCCTCGATATCGATGGCACGCTGACCCGCCCTGATGGCTGGGGAATCGACCCGCGTGTGTTCAACCCGCTCCTCGAGTGGGGGGCTCCGATCATTATCGCCACCGGAAAAGCGTTTCCGTACCCGGTTGCTCTCTGTCACTTTTTGGGCCTTCCAGAGCGAGTCGTCGCCGAAAATGGCGGCATTGCTTACACCGAAGACGGCGTTCACATTTTGGGCGACCGGCACGGGCCCCAAGCGGTCGCCGATGCCTACGTTGGGGCGGGCTACTCCCTCGGATGGGGTCCAGAAGACACGGTCAACCGCTGGCGAGAAACCGAAGTTGCCGTTGCACGTGAGCAACCGATCGGACCGCTTCGTGAACTCGCTGCGGAGGACGGCCTCGAGGTGATTGATACCGGCTACGCACTTCACATCAAGGATCCGGCGGTGCAGAAAGGCGATGGTGTCCGGACGGTCGCTGAGGCGGTCGGGATTGACCTTGAGATGGCCGTTGCGGTCGGTGACTCGATTAACGACGTTTCGACGTTTTCGGTCGTCGGACGGAGCTTTGCTGTCTCGAACGCTGACGAGCACGCAGCGGCGGCGGCGGACACGGTTGTCGATGGAGCTCACGCCGATGGGACGCTTGCGGTTCTCGAGGCGGTGGACGACGGGTAAGCCGTCGCTCACGGTGGTCGCAGAATCTTTAGCGGTTGACTCCTATTTTGGGGCATGGAACTATCTCTCGGTGTCTTCATCGGCCTCGTGATAACACTCGCCATGTTCGGCGGTGTCTATTGGGATGCACGTCGTGTTGGCGTTACCCGTCCGTGGCTGTGGTCGGCGATTGCAGGTGGGGCCTGCGCTGTCGGACTGTATCTCTATGTGTTCGTTTCGATGGCCCCGATGACTGGCGTCTTGATGACCTCAAACACCGGACTAGTGCTGTATGGCTTTGAGCGGGAACTCTCGAGACGGAGCGATCAGCCGGCCGAGCCGGGCGTGTTGCCGTTTGAAAAATAGCCGGCGTACAGACACCGGGGACCACACGGTTTTTGTCACCCCGGCCCGACCGCTTGCAGTATGAGCGATTCCGGTTCCCCTACTGTAGCCGCCGATGTCGACGCTGATGCTGAGATTGAGGATGACGGTCCGATGCAAGTCGACTCACCCGCGTATCACAGTGAGAACCATACGGCAGCCCAAACCTGTGGTTGGACGGCCAACGCCTTGCGCGGCGAGGGAAAGTGTTACAAGAATATCTTCTATGGGATCGAATCTCACCGTTGCATTCAGATGACGCCTGTCGTCCGGTGCAATGAGCGGTGTGTCTTTTGCTGGCGTGATCATCGGGGCCACGCCTATGAACTCGATGAGGTCCAGTGGGATGACCCTGAGGCGGTTGTCGACGCCTCGATTACCCTCCAAAAGAAGCTCCTGTCGGGTTTTGGCGGCAATGACGAGGTACCACGAGAAGTGTTCGAGCAGGCGATGGAACCACGCCACGTCGCAATTTCGTTGGATGGGGAGCCAACGCTGTATCCGTATTTGCCCGAACTCATCCAAGCCTTCCACGACCGGGACATTACGACGTTTCTCGTCTCCAACGGCACCCGCCCGGACGTTATCCGGGAGTGTGACCCGACCCAACTCTATGTGAGCGTTGACGCCGCCGAGCGGTGGACGTTCGACCAAGTAGTGAAAGCCATTGAGGATGACGCTTGGGAGAACCTCCTCGAGACGATGGATATTCTCGCTACAAAAGAAGAGACGCGGACGGTGTTGCGAACGACACTCGTGCAGGGAGAGAACATGCGCGATCCCGACTGGTATGCGGCGTTTTATGAGCGGGCGGACCCCGACTTTATCGAACTCAAAGCCTACATGCACGTCGGACACTCTCGCGGGCGACTTGACCGGTCGTCGATGCCTGACCACGAGGCTGTCGTCGCGTTCACTGAGGAGATTCAGGAATACATGCCCGAACACACCGAGCTGAAACAGGTGCCGGCCTCTCGAGTCGCCTTGCTCGCCAAAACGGGTGATACGTGGGTGCCAAAATTGAAGAAAGGCAGTGAGTTTTGGGCGCGTGACCCAGTCACTGGCGAGTGACTGTCGGCGAGAACATTTATATCCTGTTTTTCCAACTATACCTACTGTGACACTCCGTTCGTTTTTCCACATACTTGATGCTCCGGACTGTCGACTCGCCGTGATCGGCGGCGATGACGACGGGCCACTCGAGTCGATGCTTGCTGAGACCTTCGAGGGGCAACCGCTGCTTGTCGGCTCTGAGGCGTCAATCGGGTCGCCTGCGGAGTTGGAGTCAGCACTCAAGACGTCCGACGCGGGAGGCCCGGTCGTCGTCCTGTTTGAGGGTGAGTCGTCGGTGGCCAGTTCACCGATGTCAGAGCTGTATGACGCGATTTTAGCGATCAATTCGGATCTGTATATCACTGGTGCCCGGGGATTGGGTGAGGTGGAGTTGCCGGCAGTCCTTGCACACCTCGATGAGTTTCGATTTACGCTTCGGGGCTATCCGCTTGCTCACAAAGAGAAACTCCTACTGATCGTTATTTCACGCTATATTGAACAGTTGGCCTGGGAGGCCAACGCAGGGACGCTCAGAACGTCGTTTCAGAAACTGTCGCGGCTCAACGATGAAGTCGGGACCCGCCGCGTCTATGAGCAACTCGGGTCGACCGAGCTTGATGTACACGTCTATGGGATCAAAGACAGCCCAATAACGGACCTTCCAGTGTCGGTCCACAGCGGCACCGGTGGTGAGTACCGAACCTCTTGGTTCGTCGTCTTCCAGCCCGCCGATCCTGACGGTAATGCAGCCGCGTTGGTTGCCCTCGAAACGGAACCGCGGGTGTGGGATGGCTTTTGGACCTACGATCCGACCACCGTGGCAGCGATCGATCAGTACATCACAGACGGATTGGTTGGAGATGACGTGTAGCCTGTTCGGTGCAAGCCACGATGTCCAACCGCCTACGCGGCCAATTGGGGCTCCAATTTGTACGTGTTCGTTTGTATCTCCTCAACCGGAGGTCTTTTTACAACCACTCCCTGAGAGGGCAGTGACTTCGGATCTGCTGTTCCGCTTCTGTTATGCATTCCGTATTCGGTATACTTATCCTGTCCCCGAGCAAAGTAACCAGTATGTCAGCGACAGCGGGTGCGACCGTCGGTCACGACGAACTGGCCGTTCTCAAACTGCTTGCCTTAGATGGCGGGCGTGACGGCGATATCAAAATTTCGTGTGCGGAACTGGCGATACAACTCGAGGCCTCAAATCAGACTGCCTCGCGTCGTCTCCAGCGTCTCGAGCAGGCCGGATTGCTCAGTCGGGACACAGTAAGTGACGGCCAGTGGGTGACAATCACTGACGCAGGTGAACGTGCGCTTCGTGCGGAATACGAAGCCTATCGCACGATTTTCGAATCCGAGCCCGCAGTCGAACTGACGGGGGCTGTTACCGGTGGGATGGGTGAGGGCCGACACTACATTTCCCTGCCGGGCTACCACCGCCAGTTCGTCGAGCGGCTCGGATACGAGCCGTTTCCGGGAACGCTCAATATCGATCTTGAGGACGACAGCGTCCGTCGTCGCTCGGCAATTGACGCCATTGAGGCCGTCCCAATCGAAGGCTGGGAGGACGACGAACGGACGTATGGACCAGCAGTCTGTTATCCGGCGACGATCGAAACTGCCGACGGGGAGACCTATGAAGGTGCACACACCGTCGCTCCCGAACGAACCCATCACGACGACGACCAACTCGAGTTGATCGCCCCGGATAAACTCCGGGACGTTCTCGAACTTGCGGATGATGACCAGGTGATGATTTATGTCGGAGACAACTGAAATGCGCCACTCGAGTCAGCGGTCGACGCCTGAGCAGGTCGCTGAAACTGTTGGGCGGGCGCTTGCAGCTTTCAAATCGGGGCAGCCGGTACTGATTCACGACGCCAGCGACCGGGAGGGTGAGACCGACCTCATCTATCCAGCGGGGTCGGTCACGCCAGCGGCGGTCGCCCGCCTCCGAAACGATGCCGGCGGGTTGATCTGTGTCGCACTTAGCGAGGCGGTTGCCGATGCGTTTTCGCTGCCGTTTTACGCCGATGTGATCGACCATCCAGCCGTCGACGCCCACGAATTGGACTATGACGAGCGCTCATCGTTTTCGCTGACGGTGAACCACCGAGACACCTACACCGGAATCACCGATGCGGACCGCGCGCGAACGATTTCAGCACTCGGGGAGGCTGCGGCCGATCCCGCCACACTCACGTTTGCCGAGGAGTTTCGCGTCCCCGGTCACGTTCATCTTCTCCGTGGCGCTTCCGGCGGCCTCGAGACACGCGAAGGGCACACCGAACTCGGTCTCGCGCTCGCTGACGCCTGTGGCCTGCCGCCGGCGGTCGTCGTCTGTGAAATGCTCGACGGGTCGACTGGGCAGGCACTGACACCGGCCGATGCTCGCGCGTATGCAGCCGAAAACGACTTTGTCTATCTCGAGGGGGCGACGCTGCTCGAGGGACTACGGTAATTGTAGGTGGCGCGTCGGTAGGCACGGTTTCGGTCAACCGTAGTGGTGGACTAACTTATGGATCTGAACTGCTATCACGTAGCTCATTAGTGTGGCAACTCCGAGGGTGGTCGCTCCCTGCCAGTGTCCAACGATGAGTATGCCGGAGGCCAGCACAGACGTCCCGTGCGAAAGAAACGCCCCTCGGGTGATCCGACCAAATTCGGCTGTTCGTGGTCAAGTACGGCCCCGAACACGTACAACGACGCACCGAATACGTAGACGGAGATGAGGTCGACAGTTACCACTACCGACGTCCCCCACAGCATCAGCAGGAAGCCGGCTATAGAGAGTGCAGAAAAAAAGACTCGTCTGTGTGTTCTCTGTCGAGGAAAGAAACGTGTCTTCACTCATGGTAGCTCGATAGCTCCTATTTACCTACGAACACTTCATTGCATGAAAAATAAGTTTGGATTATCGGCGTACTATTCTCGTGTCGCCTGCGGCCGCAGGTGTCGACAAAAACTGTTAAGAATAGATTAGGACAACTGAAGGTATGAGCTTTGACGAGATGGACGTCGATACGATCTGGATGGACGGGGAGTTCGTCGACTGGGATGACGCTCAGATTCACGTCCTCACCCATGGGCTACACTACGGAACCGGTGTTTTCGAAGGGGCTCGGTGTTATGACACCGCCGAAGGGCCAGCACTCTTCCGCTGGGAGGAACACGTCGAGCGGTTGTTTCAGTCCGCAAAACCCTACGACATGGAGATCGACTACACGCCCGAGGAACTCACCGAGGCCACTCTCGAGTTGATCCGCCGGCAGAACCTCCGGTCGTGTTATATCCGCCCGATTGTCTTCTACGGCTACAACAGCCTTGGTGTCGGGCCAAAAGACTGCCCGACCCAGATTGCCATTGCGGTCTGGCCGTGGGGAGCGTATCTCGGCGAGGAGGCTCTAGAAAAGGGTATTGACGTGATGGTTTCCTCCTGGCGAAAGCATTCTTCGAGTCAGATTCCGACGAACGCGAAGACGACCGGACTGTACGTCAACAGTCTCCTTGCTGGCGAGGAGGCACGGCGAAACGGCTACGCCGAAGCGATCGTTCTCAACAAGGAGGGCAACGTTGCTGAAGGCCCTGGCGAGAACATCTTCCTCGTTCGCGATGGTGAGGTTTACACGCCCGGCCTCTCCGAATCGATTCTCGATGGGATTACGCGAAACACGGCGATCACGCTCGCCCGCGAACTAGGGTACACCGTCCACGACAACGTCTCCATCTCTCGTGGGGAACTCAACACCGCCGACGAGTTGTTCTTTACCGGCTCAGCGGCGGAGGTGACGCCGATTCGAAAAGTCGATAACGTTGTGATCGGCGACGGCTCTCGAGGGCCAATTACCGAATCGATCCAGTCACGCTTCTTTGAGGTTGTCGAGCGCGAGGTCGACACCCACGAGGAGTGGTTCACCTACGTTTAATACGACACGCGTTCGGCCCGATGCCACTCGTCCTCAGTCGTTTCCTTCAGCTCGCTCGCGGCTCACCCCTCGGTCATCGACGACATCAATCGGCACGCCGGCGTTCATGCCGCGGGCTCCATCAGCATCTCCGAACCCGGCACTTAGCACGCGAGTCAGGGCATCCTCAACGTTTTCATCGAGTTCGGTGATGCGATCTGACTGTACCTCGATGACGAAGCCGGTCGTGATGTTTGGCGACGTGGGTAAAAAGAGGACCTCCCGGCCGTCTTCGGTGACGCGGCCGGTTTTGAACGCGGTCATTCGCAATCCATCCCAGACCTCGAGTTTGACGGGTGTCTGGAGGGAGTTCTGTTCGCCGAGGGCGGTTTCGGCGGCCATCTTTGAGGCGTTATAAATGACACGAACGCCGGGGACGCGGTTGGCGACGTTGTCGATGCCGCGTTCGAACAATCCACCGACCGTTGTCCGCATCAGGTAGCCAACGGCAAAGACGAGGATGACGAAGACGACGCCCGTCGTGATGACCCGAAGGACCTCCGCGACATCCTCGGCACTAATGAACGAGGGAAGCCAGACTCCCTCTAAAAGGCTTGCATCAATAATGGCACCCGGCGTGAGACTTGCCGCGAGTCCATACAACCAGAAAAGAACGTAGATTGTAATCAGGATGGGGCCGAGAACGACCATCCCGCTGGCGAAATCCCGTTTCCACGAAGTCATGTTATTGGACTCTCACTACTGGACTATGAGCCCTTCCTTTTATTCGCTTCTCTCGTCTCCGTTTGGCTGTAGGGCGACACCAAACCACCGCCGATTAAGCCAATCGGGTGTCTCACGTTGGCTATGACACTACTCCAGACAGTCCTCATCGCCTTTTGGGTGATGTTGCCGGCGTACGTTCCGAACAACGCGGCGGTGCTCGCCGGTGGCGGGCGACCGATCGACGGCGGTCGAACGTGGGGCGGAAAGCGCATCCTCGGTGACGGAAAAACGTGGCGGGGGACGACCGTCGGCACTGCTGTCGGTGCGACGCTCGCGATTGTGTTAAATCTCGTCGGTGGCGATCTTGGTGGGTCACTTGGGGTCTCGCTGCCGACCTTTCCGCCAGCCGTTATTCTCGCCCTTCCATTTGGAGCCATGCTCGGGGATATTCTCGCTTCCTTTCTCAAACGGCGAACCGGTCGGGGTCGTGGGGCGGCGTTCCCCGGTGTCGACCAATTCGATTTCGTCATCGTCTCGCTTGCCCTCGCCTTTATCGCTGCTCCCGGCTGGTTTATTGAGACTTTCACCCTCGGGGTGCTCGTCGTTATTTTCGTTATCACGCCGATTTTGCACGTGACGACGAACATCGTCGCCTACTATTTGGGACTGAAAAACGAACCGTGGTAGCCGTTGTCAGGTAGTTCTCGAGGCTCGGGCGCTTTCAAACCGCTTATTTCGGTTGGGCACGCTGTTTGGACAATGACCAATCAGGCGCTCATCGACGCCCTTCGGGAGGCCGATGCCGTCCGCTTCGGCGAATTCGAACTCTCCAACGGCGGGACAAGCGAGTACTACGTGGACAAATACCTCTTTGAGACCAACTCGGACTGTCTCGAGTTGATCGCCGAGGCCTTTGCTGACCGTGTCGACGGGACGAAACTGGGCGGGGTCGCCCTCGGCGGCGTCCCACTGGCTGCAGCAACAAGCGTTGCTGCCGGTGTCCCTTACGTTATTGCCCGCAAACAGCGCAAAGAGTACGGCACGGGGAACCTAATTGAGGGTCGACTTGCTGCGGGCGAGGAAGTCATCGTCCTCGAGGATATCGTGACGACAGGGACGAGTTTGGTCGATGCCGTCAAAGCACTTCGGGAGGCCGGCGCGACGGTCAATCGGGCGCTCGTCGTGGTCGACCGCGAGGAGGGTGGCCGTGAGAACATCGAGGCGGCCGACCTCGAGATGGAGGCGTTGGTGACGGCCAGTGAGTTGTTGGCGGCTGCAGACGAGTAAGTGACCGACTAGGTCTTTTTGCCAGCTTCCTATTTTGTGCGTGTAATTGTCACACACGTCTTGACGACACCATCATAACGCTTTTATTGCGCTGTGGGCTATCCGTAGCCACGATGGTAGGTGTCCACTTTACACGCCGGGCGTTTGCCCGTTTTTAATTTCTACCTACCGTTCGTTGTTGCGATACCTGCCCATCGAGCAACCGGTATCAGCGCATACATTGAACCGGCGCGGTCGCTCCCTGTCTCCCCAGACCGCAATTCGGGTGCAACACTCGAGTTCACCACCTCCCAACACAATTAACAGCCATGTCAGAATCCAACTCACAGGAACGAAGTCAGATTACGGTCGTACTGCCCGACGGATCGGAACTTGCGGTACCCGGCACCGCCACGGTCGAAGATGTCGCATACGAAATCGGCCCCGGACTCGGCCGGGACACGATCGCCGGCAAAATCAATGGCGAACTTGCCGCCAAGGAAGCGCCCGTCACCGATGGTGCGGACATCGAAATCGTCACCGACGGCTCGGCGGAATACCTCCAAGTCATGCGCCACTCGGCAGCCCACTGTCTCGCCCAAGCGGTTGAACGCCACTTCGAAGATGTCGACCTCGCGATTGGGCCACCGACCGACGACGGCTTCTACTACGATTTCGACAATCTCGAGATCGACGAAGCTGACCTCGCCGAGCTGCTCGAGGAGATGGAAGCGATCATCGCCGAGGATTACGAAATTGTTCGCGAGGAAGTCTCACTAGAGGAAGCCAGAGAGCGGTTGGCTGAGGAACCGTACAAACTCGAATTGCTCGAGGAACTGGCCGAGGCTGGCGAGACGGTCATCTTCTACCGACAAGGTGAGTGGGAGGACCTCTGTGCTGGCCCACACGTCGAATCGACCGGTGAGATTGGGGCCGTTGATCTCTTAGAGATCGCCGGTGCCTACTGGCGTGGCGACGAGGAAAACACGATGCAGACGCGGATCTATGGCACCGCCTTCGAAGACGAATCCGACCTCGAGGCGTACCTCACCCGGATGGAGGAAGCCGAGGAACGCGACCACCGCAAAATCGGCAGCGAGATGGATCTGTTTTCGATTCAGGATGTCACCGGACCGGGGCTCCCGCTGTACCATCCGGCCGGAAAGACCGTCCTCCGGGAACTCGAAGGTTTTGTCGAGGAACTGAATCTCGAGGCCGGCTACGATTACGTCGAAACGCCACATGTATTCAAAACGGATCTCTGGCACCGCTCGGGCCACTACGAGAATTACGCGGAGGATATGTTCATTTTCGACGTTGGGGATGACGAGTTCGGCCTGAAACCGATGAACTGTCCCGGCCACGCCGCTATTTTCCAGGATCACTCCTGGAGCTATCGAGATCTCCCGATCCGGTATGCTGAAAACGGGAAGGTGTATCGCAAAGAGCAGCGCGGGGAGCTATCTGGCCTCTCTCGGGTCTGGGCGTTCACCATCGACGACGGCCACCTGTTTGTCAAACCGGATGGTATCGAACGCGAGGTTGAAGCAACCCTCGAGATGATTTTGGATGTTCTCGAAACCTTTGAGTTGGAGTACGAGATGGCACTGGCCACCCGTCCGGAGAAATCCGTCGGCAGCGACGAGATTTGGGAGCGCGCAGAGTCCCAACTCGAGGCCGTACTCGAAAAGCGGAATCTCGATTATGAACTCGAGGAGGGTGATGGGGCGTTTTATGGGCCGAAAATCGACTTTGCGTTCAAAGACGCAATCGGCCGCTCGTGGGACGGCCCGACGGTGCAACTCGATTTCAACATGCCAGAGCGATTTGAACTCTCCTATGTCGGTGAGGACAACGAGTCCCATCAACCGGTGATGATCCACCGGGCGCTGTACGGTAGCTACGAGCGATTCTTTATGATGCTTATCGAGCACTACGAGGGGCGCTTCCCGCTGTGGCTGGCCCCGGAACAGCTCCGTGTGTTGCCGATTTCGGATGCCAACCTCGGCTACGCCTACCAGGTTGCAAGCAAGTTCGATGGCTTCCGCGTTGAGGTTGATGACCGGGATAGCACCTTAGAGCGCAAGATTCGGGCGGCTCACGACGACCGCGTTCCCTACCAGATCATCGTCGGCGACAACGAACAGGAAGCCGGGAACATTTCCGTTCGCGACCGGTTCGAAGACCAAGAGTACGATGTCGAGATTGAGGCGTTTCGGGCGCACCTCGAGTCCGAACGCGAGGAGAAACGGTCGGAACCGGATTTTCTGGCGTAGTTCTCTCATCGACAGCGCCACGTTCGGCGTGGTGTCGAGGAACTTTGTGTGCTAAAACGTGTTGTACTGAGAACGTCTACACATCGAAATGTCCATACTTGTGTACTCGTGCTTACTTGTATGAACCGTGCCGAGAAAGCAACCCTCCAGCTGCGAGCTGTCGACGTGCTCCAGATCTTAAAGGAGACACGAACCTACGAGGAGCTTGCGGCTGACACTGACCTTCCCGCTGGCGACCTCAACCGATACGTCAACGGCCACGTCCTTCCCGGCCCCGGCCGTGCAAAACGGATTCTCGACGATGTCGCCCGGCCGATGTTGGTCGGCGAACTCGAGGCACGGATCGACATTGACGATGACGGCTATGTGGACAATTCCCAAGCGGTGTTCGACCGGGCATTTCTGGATTTAGCGGCCCCTGTCATCGCCGAGTCGTTTGGGTTTGACCGGCCGGATGTCGTGTTGACGGCGGCTACTGACGGTATTACGCTTGCCGCCTCGCTTGCCCGCTACTACGGCACGACCTGTGTGTACGCAAAAAAACAAAAAGAGACGGCCGTCGAATCGTTTATTGAAGCTCGACAGCGCCTCCAGTCGGGGATCGAACTGACCTACTATTTGCCCGCCGGGGCGATCGATGACGGCGCTCGCGTCCTCGTCGTCGATGACTTGATTCGGTCGGGCGAGACCCAGCAACTGCTGTTGGATATCGTCGACGATCTTTCGGGCACCGCTGTCGGCGTTTTTGCACTGATCGCGGCCGGTGAGGAGGGAACCGCTCGCGCTCGAGAGCGGACGACCGGCCCGGTTGGGGCGTTAGTGACGGTGTAGTGTCGCGTGGTTTCGTGTTCCGATGGGAGCATGCTGTGGTGAACACTGTTAAGACCACAGACCAATCACTCGAGATATGGCCGAAGACGAGCGTCCCCGCCACCGTCAGAGTCGACTGTTTACGACTGACGATGGTGACTTTGACTCCGAACGCGCTCGCGAGGAGTCTCTGCCGGTCGAAGACGGCGAGGTGGTCGACACCGATTCACTTGCTGACCACCAGACTTACTTCGAGGGGCGGGGCGTCTACGATGAGCGCAATCGGGTTAATGATCTCACCGGCCGCGAGTGGAAGTTCGCGACGAAATCGGTGATTCCGGAGGGGTATCCGCCCGATCTCCAACACGAACTGCGAAGCGAACACGGCGGGCAGAAACCGCCGCGGCTTTGTGCGGAGCTGATCGGGCGCTTCAGCTCGGCCGGTGACCGCGTTCTCGACCCTTTCGCCGGCGTCGGCGGGACGCTCCTCGGCGCAAGCCTCTGTGAACACGAGGGAACTGGGCTCCGGGAAGCAATCGGCTTCGAGCAGACGGCTCGCTGGATCGAAATCTATGAATCGGTGCTTGCGGCAGAAAACGATGAGCGGGCCGCTCGCGGTGACCCACCGCTCGCCGCCCAGGAAATGCACCATGGTGACTGCGAGGACCTCATCGAAGCGGTCGAGCCAAACTCGGTCGATCTGCTGTTCACCGACGTTCCCTACTGGGATATGGATCAACTCGAGCAGACACGCAACCGGGCGGAGGTTCGGGGGAGCAAACTCGGTCAGTTCGATGGCGAGGCGGTCGACACCGAGGACGGTCAGCGCCAATCGAAAGCCAGTTGGCTCAAGGAGATGGCAAATAAATTCGAGCAGTTTGGGCCGGCCGTCCGTGCCGACGGCTATCTCGTCGTTTTTATCGGCGATATGTATCGTGGGGGGTCCTATGAGTTTCTGGCTGCGGAGTTAGCTCAGGCGATTGAAGCCGCGGCGCCAGTCACACTCAAAGCAAACCTGGTTTGGTACGATCCAACAAAAGACCTTCACGTCTATGGCTACCCGTTTTCGTTTGTTCCATCGATGGTCCATCAGAACATCTTGGTTTTCCGAGCCGATGGTGTCTGACTCGTCTAACTCGCTGCTGGGAGCAACGCCGTCCGAACGTCGTCCGCCCGAGAGGTTTCGGTGATGATGGCGACGTTATCGCCGACCTCGAGTCTCGTTCCGGGGAGTGGAATCGTCAGTGACTCGTGTTCGCGGCCGTGGGCATAGATTCGCGCAGAGGCTGGAAGGTCGACATCGCTCATCTGTTTGCCGGCAGCCGGTGAGCCGTCTTTGATTTCAATAACGGTGAGTTGTAGGTTCTCTGCGAGGTCACTAATAACGTTGAAATCGCCGCCAAGCATCGCCGTTTTGGCACCTGCTGCACCGAGCCGTTCGGGGTAGATAATTTCGTCGACGTCTTCGGCGTACTTCTCATAAATGTCCTCGCGGTAGTCTTCGTCAATTCGGAGGACGGTTCGACAGCCGTGATGTTTCCCGACCATACAGGCGGTGAAGTTTACGTTGAGGTCGGGTGTGAGTGCCGCGATGGCGTCGGCTGTATCCACACCGGCTTTAACTAGCACGCCCTCATCTCCGCCATCACCATGATGGCCCGTAATTCCCTCCGCACTGGCGCGGTCTAACCGGTTGGTGTCGTTATCCACGAGGATGACTTCGTGACCCTCTTTCTGTAAAATCCGGGCTGTTCTCGCGCCAACCCGCCCATAGCCGACAATAATGAATTTCATACGCCGTTCTACGGGGACGGCCATGAAATATGTTGGTCTCTCACACGCTGGATATGTGGTTACTGGAACTTGCGGCAAGCAACCGGCCGACCGGTGGGCTCTTTTGAGTGGTTGCACTATTGGTAGGTATGTCTACGATTCAGTTCTACGAACTGCCAGGCTGTCCGTTCTGTGCAAAAGTCAGAACGAAACTTGAGGAACTCGACCTCGAGTACGACACTATTGAAGTCCCTCGGCCACACAGCGAGCGTACCGAAGTGGAAGCTATTAGCGGCCAGACGGGTGTCCCAGTAATTGTTGACGAGGATCATGGCGTTGACGGGATGGCTGAAAGCGACGATATCGTCGCCTATCTGGAAGAAACGTACGCCTGAGCGGTTTATAGCTCGTTTTACACTGGTTTCAGTCGATTTCTCGTGGCCGTTCCGAGCGGTCAAGCGGTCATGAGAGAATCGAAATGACGACCGAGAGGAGATAGACGGCAATCGTGACGAGGATAATCGTCGCGCCAGTGGCAATATTCCACGTATAGGAGGCGAAGATGCCGCCAAAGATGGCGACCTGTCCCAGTAGTACAGAGAGTGCAATCCCTCGGTTGAAACTACCCGTCAGTTGCATGGCCGCAGCGACCGGAATCACGAGCATGCCAGCGACGAGGATTGCTCCCAGAATCTGCATCGCAGAGACAACGACGAGAGCTGTCAGGACGATCAAAAGCGTATCGTAAAACCAGACGTTGATCCGGGCGAGTCGTGCCGCTTCGCGGTCGAACGTGATGAACAGCAGTTGTTTGTGAGTCAGCGCAATCGTCGCCCCAACAATGAGCGTCAATCCGACCATGAGTTGGACGTTTTCAAACGGCACGAAGAGAATATCTCCGAAGAGATAGCTCTCGACCGTCGAACTGAATGTAACGCCATAGGAGATGACGGCGATTCCGACGGCAAATCCACCGGTGAGCATAATCGCAATCGGGATATCGGCATAACCGTCGGTTTTGACTGCGATGTACTGCATGAGGAGGGCGGCGGCGGCGGCCGCAATCAGCGCAAAGCCGAGTGGATAATTGAACTGTGGGGCGGTTGCACCGACGAAGAGACCAATAGCGACACCGCCGAAGGCCGTGTGGGCAAGCGCCTCTCCGATCAGCGCCATCTGCCGATTGACCAGATAGACGCCGACGATTGGCGCGGTAATACCAATTAGCACTCCCGCGGTGAACCCGCGCTGGAGGAAGCCACTACAGACGAGCCATGTATCGACGGTGTTACAGGTCGCCCCCCAGAAAACGCCGTACACGGTCGGAAACAGCGTGAAAATGAACGCGCCTGCGCCGATGACCACGGCCAACAAAACCCCGAGGACTGCATACTCCTCGCGGACAGACCGAAGCCAGCCACTACCTGCAGTGGCCACGATCAGTCACCCATCACGTACTGCTCCCCGCTGACCGCTCGAGCCGAGCTAAACACCGACTGGAGGGCATCTCCCTTGAGGAACTCGGCGGTTTCACAGTGGCCATACAACTCGCAGTCGAGACAGGCCATCGTGGTCGCGTGGTCAGTGAGGAGGCCGATATCGTGTTCGATGAGGATGATCGTGATGCCCTGTCCGTTGAGGTCCTCAAGCAGGTCATAAAACGCCTCGACGGAGTCGGCATCGACGCCGACGGTTGGCTCGTCGAGTGCCAACACATCGGCCTCGGAGGCCAGCGCGCGGGCGATGTAGGCCCGCTGGCGTTGCCCGCCTGAAAGCTGGCTGATTCGGCGGTCCTCGAGGTCGGTAATCCCGACGGTCCGGATGGCGTCGTCGACGGCGGCCCGGTCGGCAGCCGAGAGGCGTCCGATACTGGCGTGGGCATACCGCCCCATTCGCACGACTTCGCGGACCGTCACGGGCATCGTGGCGTCGGAATCGGTCGAGTGTTGGGAGACGTAGCCCAGACGAGTGCCTTCTCGAAATGCCGTCGCCGGCGTCCCAAATAGGGTTGCAGTGCCGCTGTCGGGTCGCTGCAATCCGAGCATGATTTTCAACAGGGTGGTCTTTCCCGACCCGTTCGGCCCGATCAGTCCGAGAAAGGCCCCCTCCTCGATGGAGAGAGAGACGTTTTTCAGCACTGGCTGGTCGTCGTAGGCGAACGATACGTTATCGACAGTGATTGCGTGAGTCATAGCAGGAATATGCGAGTCGAGTAGTCTATGCGGCTACTATTCGTCCAAGCTACCCATATCTTTCGATTGGGCTAATCTATTCCTCAGCCGCACGCAACGCCATATCGAGAGAGGGAAGGTTGATCTCCTGGAAGTGCTCGAGGTAGCCCCAGTCAGGCTCCATCTGTAGGTCGGGGTCGAGTGCGGGTGCGCCGTCAATTTGGGTTTCGACCGGCGATAGTGGCAGAATATCTGCACCGGTTTCAGCAGCGAGGTCCTCGGCGAGTGTCGCCGGTTCACCGACGTCATAGAGTACGTGACCGATATCAAATTCCTCGATGAGTTCTTCGATCTCTTGGACATCCTGTGGCGAGGCCGCGTCGTCCGGCGAGGTGCCCACCGGCGAGTAGATATCGATGCCGTAGCGACGGTTCCACCACTGGAAGGAGTCGTGGGTGCCGACGACGACTTCGTTCAATTCGGCGCGCTCGACGAGTGCCTCGAACTCCTCGTGGAGTGCCTCGAGTTCCTCGTTGAACGCCGCCGCATTCGCCTCGTACTCCTCGGCGTGGTCGGGGTCGATTTCGGCGATTCCTTCGGCGATGTTCTCGACACCGGTCTGGCACTCGATCGGATCCATCCACCAGTGTTCGTCGTTGTCCTCTGCCGGGCTGTCAAAGAACTCGATACCCTCGGAGGCTTCGATTACGACGACCCCATCGTCTTCGAGTTGCGCTGCTGCGTCGTCCTGCCAACTCGAAAAATCACGCAGATAGACAAATCCATCAGCCTCATCTAGCTGTTGGACGGTGCCGGGTTCGGGGTCCCAATCGTGGCCGTGTTCGCCGACCGGCACGAGATCGATGACGTCCATCTGATCGCCGGCGACCTGCCGGACGAAATCCCAGACGGCGGGCATCGTCGCGAAGATTGTAAATTCGGCGTCCTCATCGATGGCGTCGGCAGGATCCTCGAAGTCTTCTTGCGAGTCGTCTTCCTGTGGGTCGTCTCCAATACACCCAGCCAATCCGGCGACAAACACGCCGGTTCCGGCAAGAGCTTGTCGTCTCGTCACTCGAGGCACCGTCGAGTCGTGTTTCATCAGCCGTCCTTTTGACGTGCGAACTAATAATACTTACGAGCCAAATAATAAGTTTAGCCATATCTAAAAACTTGTTGTAGTGCAGTGTGTGCCACTGCAAGCCCGTAGTGAGAGCATACTCGAGTCAGTACGGCTGCCGGTAGCGGTGTTCCATGCTATTCGCTGTACTTGAAGGCCATAGAATAAACCGGGCGGTTCCCACCAGACACTCCGAACGCAATGTACGACCGACTGCTCATCCCCACCGACGGGAGTGAAACGGCACAACTAGTGACCGACCACGCTATCGATTTGGCAACCCGTTACGAGGCAACAGTACACGCACTCTACGTCGTCGAAAAAACACGGAAAGAACCGGTTGAGACGGGACTCGAGGAAACAATCATTGAGAGGCGAAAACACGGCAGAACGGTTCTCTCTGCGGTCGAAAAAAGCGCGAACCGAGCGGGCTGTGAAATCCACACGACGATCAAAGATGGTGTGCCCCGGACGGTTATCGAGTCCTATACAGCAGATCACGAAATCGAGTTGATCGTCATCGGGTCAACGGGAGCGTCGGATGTGACCGAAAAACTGCTCGGCACGGTTGCGAAGTACGTTGTCAACGAAGCCCCCGCAGACGTCCTCGTTGTCCGACCGGATGCAGTACTCACGTGAGCTTAGTCAGTCCCGTCGTCTGCCTCGAGTTCGACGTGCGCTCGCCCCCGGTTGCGAAACGTTGCCTCGGAAATCTCGCCTTCGAGAACGTCCCGAAGATCCACACCGACACGTTCGGCAGCGATAGCCGCCGGATAGATGACGCCGTCGGCGCCAGCCTCGAGAAACGCCGCTCCCGTCTCGGTGTCGTCAACACGGACGATTCGCGGAACGTCGGCACCGAGGTCGACAACCGCCTGCGCGCGATCTGATTCAGGCGCCAAGGAGACGACGAGCGCGGCGTGCTTGAGGCCTGCCAACTCCCACACACGGTCGTCAGCAACGTCGCCATAGACGTAATTCTCACACGCACTCCGAATCTCGTCGAACAGAAGCGGGTTGTCCTCGATGACACAAATCGGTCGCTCGAGGTGACGACACGCCGCAAGCACTTCCCGACCGCCGTGTTCGAAATCGACAACGATCACGTGGTCGGTGAGCCCGTCGGTGACGTGGGTTCGATCCCCGAGAGGAGCCGAGGCCTCGAGTTCGAACAGTCCGCGCTCGCGCAGTCGACGGGTGATCGCTTCGGCGTGGCGGGCGCTGTAGCTGCTGACGACCATCGTCACGACGGCGGCGAGGACGATCGCTTCGAACACGGAGCGCACAATCGCCTCGGCGAGAACCGCTTCGATTGCGATAAAGAGGCTGAACGCACTGATCTGGTCGAGTGTGAGTCCGGTACGTATAGCCGTCCGGCCGTCGAAACCGCTCCGATGGAGCAAGGCGGCGACGAGCAACGGGTTCAAGACCAACACGGCGACCACCAACACCAACGTGTAGCCAACCGTCTCGAGTGTCGGGATCGAAAGGAGCGCACCAACCGTGACGAAAAAGATCGGCGAAAAGAAGTCCTCGAGATCGTCGATCGTATCGACCAACTCGAGTGAGTGAGGGTAGTCGTCGGCGATTGCAATGCCGGCGGTAAAAGCCCCGACGATGATCGAGAGGCCGGCAAACTCCGCGAGCGCTAAGAAGCCGATGACGAACGAAACCCCGACAAGCATCATCACCTCAGGATCGCCCTGTAAGCGGGCGGTGAGGCGATAGAAGGCGAGATAGCGTATGGCGAGGGCGAGGACGAACAGTCCGGTGGCAGCGGCGAACTGTTGCAAGGCGGGTGTCCCAACGTAGACGAACGCGCTCAATCCGAGGACAGCGACCACTCCCAGTAGGTCCTCCGTGAAATGGATCGATTCGGCTAGCCGCCGGAAGGTTGGTCGGACGCCCCGCTCACCGTCGAGATAGCTGGTTGCGACGAGCGACGAACTCAACGCAGCGGCAATCCCCAGATATGTGGCGTTGAGCAGGTCCAGGCCGGCAAGAAGTCCAACACCGGCCGTAACACCGCCGACAGCCACCGCCTGGAGCAGCGCAATCGCGGCGCTGATTCGCCCCGTCTCCGAGAGTGCCTCGAGATCGACGTGAATCCCAAAGAGAAAGACGAGGAATGCGACACCCCACTGAGCCAACTCGAGTAGCTGTGTCTCGTCGATGGCGATACTGACGAGGATACCCGAGAGCAGATAGAACGGGATAACCGGTAACGACGCCTTGGCGGCGACGAGCAACAGGAGTGCAGCGACGACGAAGATGAGCGTCAGGGCAAAGAGAATCTCATCCATCGGTCTCACCTCCGGCCGGTGCCCAATCGTCTGTTGCTCTGATACCCACGATCCGCGATTCCTCGAGACTGGCCTCGAGCGCCCCGGGTTCCGCAAGTGACGCCAGTATTTCGGCGAGAACCGCTCCCACAAACTCCCGCTCGAGGACGACGTAATCGGCACCGGCTGCAAACAACATTGCCGCCTCCGCTTGTGTGGTCGCCGTCACGACCGAAAGCGCTCCGGTGGCGTCTTCGACCAGTCGACGGGTGACGTCAGCTCGCTGGTCAACGCTCACCAACACATCGGCACCGCTGCTATTCGCCTCTTGTCGAACGTCACCGTGTCTTGGATCGCCAAAGATGGAAGCGTGCCCCGAGGCCTCGAGCGTCTCGATTGTATCCGCCTGGTCGTCGATGACGACGATCTCTGTAACATGCTCCTCGAGAACGGTGGCGAGTTCGCTCCCGAGGTGGCTGTAGCCAACGATCACGGCGTGATCCTCGTATTCTACCGGCTCGGCTTCGACGGGGTCGGCGCGCTCGAATCGCTCGAGGGAGGAGCGGACGTACTCGTATATTTGGCGATTGTAGAGCACGTAGTACGTTGAAAGTGGCATCGTAATTAGTGCCATCAGGCTCAGAAACCCGAGGATACCTGCCTCGATGAACCCTTGGTCGACGGCGAGGGCACCGAGGACGAGCGAGAACTCGCTGACTTGGAGCATCGAAATGGTGCCAAGAAAGGAGGTTTCGATATCGAACCGCTGGCTGTAAAAGAGGCCAAAGACGATACAGAAGTTGATCGGCAGCAAGAGGAGACACGCCAGAATCGCCTCCTGCCAGTAGACCAGTAGCTGGTCGACGTCCATCTGGAGGGCGATGCTCGCAAAGAAGACGGCGATAAAGAAGTCCGTCGCCGGCCGCATTCGCTCTTTGAGCTCCGTGCTATAGGGCAGTTGGGCGAGGGCAAGCCCGGCAAGGAAGGCTCCAATCTCGATTGAGAGATCGAGGGTTTCGGCGACGAAAATAAACAGAAACGCCCAGGCGATACCGACGGTAAAGAGCGTACTCTTGTTTGTAGCACTCGCTCGCAAGACGGTCGGGAGAAAGTAGCTGCTCGCAAGGTAGGCGGTAAGCCCGATTACCCCCATCAGGACGAACACCCGACTGATGCTAAAGGCGATTTCCCCGAGCGTGTCGACCGTTCCCACCGCGAGAATCGCAAGCGCCATCACGAGATAGATATCCTGGAAGATGAGGATGCCGACATCGACCTTCCCGTACAGGGTTTTGAGATCGTCCTTGTCGCCGAGGACCTTCACGATAATCGGCGTCGCTCCGAACGTCGTTGCCAGCGTAATCATCAATGCCTGAAAGAGCGTAAAGCCAAGCAACAGCGCAACGAGGGTCGAGGCGACCGCCTGTAAGATCGCTTGGCCAACGGCGATCACACCGACGGGTTTTAGGATCTCACGGATATTTTCAAACCGCATTTCGATGCCCAGCAGAAACAACAGAAAGCCGAGTCCGAGTTCGGCAATTATTTCGATCAACTGATCTTCAGCGACAATCCCCAACCCGATCGGCCCGACGACAACCCCCGTCAGCACATAGGCGATAATCGTCGGTTGTCTGGTCAGCCGCGCCCCGTAACTCAAAAGAGCCGCTGCACCGACGAGAAGCGCAAAGTCCGCCGCCAACGCGATCCCAGTCAGGGACATTGCTCACGAAGGCTTCGATCCACTGCTGTCAGCTCACTCACGACTCGCATGCCCTCCTCACTCTCGAGTCGGATACCACGACACTACTACCGAGAGAGATTCTGCCTGCACATGCCACCCGCCGCTCGTCGTCGAACGAGGCGGCTTGGGACGGTAACCGTGACTCTCAACTGGTGTTACTCGAGAAACAGAGACATGGGTACGAACGCGACCGTAACCGTGGCCGATATCGACGTGGCCCTACACCGCAGACTCGTCTCGATCCAATCCCGCTAACATGTATTCCGCGGAGGCGAGATTCGTCGCCAACGGCACGTCGTGTACATCGCAGATACGCAACAGCGCCGAAATATCGGGTTCGTGTGGCTGGGCTCGAAGCGGATCACGCAGGAAAATAATGCCATCAACCTCCCCAGCAGAGAGTTCCCCACCGATCATCAGGTCACCCCCGAGGGGCCCCGATTGCTTGCGCTCAATCTCGAGGTCCGTCGCCTCCATCAGCCGTTTCCCCGTTGTCCCGGTCGCAAGTAGGTCAAACTGTTGTAACGTTGCTTCGTTTTCAGTCGCAAACTCGATCATGTCGGGCTTCTTTTGATCGTGTGCAATCAGTGCCAGACGTGTGATAAACGGTGGTCACACGGATACCTGATAGTTTTGACGTTCACGTGCGCTCGAGCGTGAGTCAATCGAGCAGATAGCAACCTTTTCGACCCTCCGCGGGCGACTGCCGAGCAATGAACTTCTTCGACCGCCTGCACGACCGGATCGTGACGGCTGATAGTGTCGTCTCCATCGGACTTGATCCCGACCCGTCCCGTATCCCCGAGCATCTTCAGGACCGTGACCTCCCCCGCTGGGCGTTCAACCGCCGGATTATCGACGCCACCCACAAACACGCCGCCGTCTACAAGCCCAACGCCGCTTTCTATGAAGATCCCGACGGGTGGGCCGCCCTACAGGAGACAATCGCCTACGCCCACGGCAAAGGCGTCCCCGTCCTCTTAGATGCTAAACGCGCCGATATCGGAAACACGACTCGGCAGTACGCCAACATCTTAGAGACGGTCGATGCGATCACTGTCAACCCTTACATGGGCCGAGACTCCTTGCAGCCCTTCCTGGACAACGAGGAGGCCGGCGTCTTCATCCTCTGTCGAACCTCGAACCCCGGCGGCGCCGACCTCCAAGACCTCGAGTTGGCGTCCGGTGAACAGATCTACGAACGAGTTGCCGCTCTTGCCGCCCTCTGGAACCAGAAGGACAACGTCGGTCTCGTCGTCGGTGCGACCAATCCTGCGGAACTCGAGGAACTTCGTGAGCAGGTTCCGAAGCTCCCGTTTCTCGTCCCCGGTGTCGGTGCTCAAGGGGGAGACGCCGAAGCCGCTGTCGAGTTTGGCCTCGCCGACGGTGTCGGCCTGATCAACTCCTCGCGGGGAATTATCTTCGCTGGCGAAGGGGCTGGGCAGGAGTTCGCTGCCGCCGCCGGACAGGCGGCAAAACGCATGAAAGCGCAGCTCAATCAGTACCGAGACTGATACTCAGAAGGTCTCCCCGCCTCGAGGACTACCTTTCTGTCCTGGCGTTCGATCATGGTCACTCGGTCGTGTAGACGCCGCACAGTCCGCACAGAGCCCGAGCGATTGCTCGTAATGGATCGCACACACAAACGTCCCACAGCTGTCACACCGGTCTTGTGCCGTCCGGGACTCACAGATCTGACAGAGGCCACTGACGCTCATACAGACGGTAGGTTCCGACACGGCTTGAAACCGGTGGCAAAGTTGCACCTCGTCGAGAGTCAAAGCCGGCGATGACGGCTGACGCCGTTGGGTTTAGGAGCATCGGGTCCTAACAGTGAGTGTGTCCCGGTCGCCGTTCATCCTCGGACTGGCATCCGTCTTTGCCGGACTGACAGCACTGTTGCTCATCGGTGGCGTGGTAAGCGCCCAGCCTGTCGTCTTCGCCGTCGCCATCCCGCTCGGAATTACGACGTATTTTATGTACTACCACGGCAGCGGTAAACTCGCCAAAATGATCCATCGTCGTCACCTCCGTGAACGACGGCGCCAGCCCAACGAGCGCGGTGGCTTCGGCGCTGGACCCCGCTCCCGCCGTGGCCCGCGAACCCGTGCCGAACGCGAGGCTCGAAACGCAGGCGGGCGGTTCACCAATGGGCGGCGGTTTACCAATGGGCGGCGAACGCGTCAGGGCGTCCAACCCACCTCGAGTGGGCCGACGGCAGCCGAAGCACGCCGAACGTTAGGCGTAGATAGCGGGGCAGACCAGACGGAGATTAAGCAGGCCTACCGGGCAAAAGTCAAAGAGACACACCCCGACCGTGGTGGCAATGTCGAGGACTTCACCGATGTAAAGGAGGCGTACGACCGGCTAACTTGAAGCTGAGGGGCGGCCCCACACGCTGCCATCTCTCGAGTGATGCACCCAACGATCTCTCGTGTAGTATGTAAATACACATATTCGACGCGAAGGCTTTTAGCGTGTGGGTCGTTATCAGCGACCATGAGCCGTGACCGAGCCCTGCTCAAACGGGCTCTGGATAGGGGCGAACGCGAAGGTGGCAGCGTCGAATTCAAAGAGCGACTCTCCAAAGCGGTCCACCTGGCTGAAGGCCGACGGGAGAGTCTTGCTGCCCAACTTCGACACCGCGTCCTGTCGGGTGATGGCGAGGCAACGTACGTCGTCGGCGTCACTGACGACGGCGGCCTCGCCGGCATCGACCCCGATACCTTCTCCGAATCGATGGACGTTCTCTCACTGCTTGCAGCCGAAGCGGACGCTCACATCGAAGATGTCCAAACGTGGGGCATTAAAAATGGGCTGGTCGGCCTCGCGACCATCTCTGACGGTGCTGTCCTCGAGACCGATGATAAACACATTGTCGTCGGAACCGCGGGCCACGTCGATCACGGAAAGTCGACGTTGATCGGCTCGCTAGTTACTGGTAACGCCGACGATGGCAACGGTGAAACACGCGCCTTCCTGGACGTCCAGCCTCACGAAGTTGAGCGAGGCCTGTCAGCGGACCTCTCCTATGCCGTCTATGGCTTCGATGAGGAGGGCCCAGTTCGGGTTCGCAATCCAAACCGGAAAGCCGACCGGGCAGCCGTCGTCGAAGAGGCAGAGCGGCTGGTCTCGTTCGTCGATACCGTTGGTCACGAACCCTGGCTGCGGACTACGATTCGCGGTCTCGTCGGGCAAAAGCTTGATTACGGTCTCCTCGTCGTTGCCGCCGACGATGGACCAACTCGGACGACGCGAGAACACCTCGGCGTCCTGCTAGCAACCGAACTCCCGACGATCGTTGCGATCACCAAAACCGACGCCATCGATGACGAACGCCTCGAGGAGGTAAGTCGCGAGGTCGAACGACTACTCAGAGAGGTCGGCCGCTCCCCGCTTTCAGTTAATCGGCATGGAGTCGACGCCGCCGTCGAGGAGATCGGCGACACCGTCGTCCCTATCGTCAAAACGAGTGCCGTCACGATGGACGGGCTTGACACGCTCGACCAACTGTTCAACCACCTGCCGAAGACATCGGCCGATGAGGGGGAGTTCCAGATGTATATCGACCGCAGCTATTCGGTAACGGGCGTCGGAGCCGTCGCCTCCGGCACCGTGATGAGCGGTTCGGTCGAAGCCGGCGACGAACTGTTGCTTGGCCCGATGGCTGATGGCCGATTCCAGTCGGTGGAGGTGCGCTCGATTGAAATGCACTACCATCGGGTTGACCAGGCGCGAGCCGGGCGTATCGTCGGCATTGCACTCAAGGGTGTCAAAGAGAGTGCGATCGAACGCGGAATGGCACTGCTCCCCGGCGATGCCGACCCAACGCCAGTACGGGAGTTCGAAGCCGAAGTGATGGTGCTCAACCACCCCACCCGAATTGGAAATGGGTACGAACCCGTCGTTCACGTCGAAACCATCGGTGAAGCCGCCGCCTTCACCCCAGAAGACGGCCGCCTGCTCCCCGGCGATAGCGGGAAGACACGCGTCCGATTCAAGTTCCGCCCCTATCTCATCGAGGAAGGCCAGAAGTTCGTCTTCCGTGAGGGGCGAAGCAAAGGCGTCGGGACGGTCACCGACGTGACGCCAACAGACTAGCGTCTTCCGAGCAGGACTCAGAAACAAAACGGCCGACGCTCACTCGAGTGAGCTGTAGCGGGGTTCAGCGCCGACTCGCTCGAGGAGTCCGAGCACCACGGCCCACTCCAAGAGCCGCCGGACGCGTTCCCCCCAAATTTCCTCGAGTCGGTGGCCGTGTTTGTGCTGTTCGTACGGTGGAATCGTCGGGAGAAACTCCTCGTAGACCGCCTGGGCTGAGAGTGGGTCTGCAGCCGCCTCAACAATGTCAACAACGGTCTGGGCACCGTACACCCGATTTCGAAACGCCGAACGCAGGTGCTCATCGTCCGGCTCACGTCGAAGCCGCCTAAACCCTGAGGAGCTCTCAGTCGCAAGCTCGAGGGCTCGCAAAAACGTAATCCAGGTGCGTGCTTCATCTCGCGGCGAGACGCCAGTCCGGCTCATAATCCGACTACAGCAGTCACTTTCGGAGCCGGGAACCAACGGGAGTGCCGACTGGACACTGGCGACGAACCCGAGATCGTCGGGCGCGGGAGGGATCGGTTTGAATTTCATTACAGACCAAAGGAATCGACTAACAGCGATTCGTCAGTCTCACCGAAGACGTAGGTGGGTCCGCCGAGGACGTCAACGGTTACTTTTGCAGGTGCAAACAGATCAGCAGGCACCTCTTCGAAGGACCATTCGTACTGTTCGAAAATGTCCGCAAACGGTGTGCCGTGGTCGGCGGCAGCCGTCGAGGGAACCGAATCAAACAGGTTGGCATCCTCACGGACGGTGAGATGGGCCGTCCCACCATAGGCCAGGGCATCGTTCGTCCGAGCGATTGCCGTCTGCTCGTCGCCAGCGACGGGGGCAACCGGAGCCCGGCCCCACGCCGTAATAATACTCAACGGATCGTAGCCAACCTCCATCAACCGGTAGGTGGCAAGCTCTGCGACGCGAGCCGCACTCGAGACGCTGCCGGCGATACTCGCGGTTCGGTACGGCAACAGAAACACCCCACTGGGTTCGACGTTCGTCCGGTCGGCGACCTGCTTGGCCACCGCCTCAGTCGGCTCTCGATCCGTCTCGAGTGCTAAGGCCGTCAGCTCGAAAATATCCGTGTATCCGACCTGTTGAAACTCCGCTTCTTCAGCGACGAGCGCTCGAGCCGGTCCGCTGCCAAGTCCCTCAAAGTCCGGCGTTGAGAGCTCCCAGCCAGCTTTTTGTGAACAGAGTAGTGACAGCGCCGGCTGGTCGGTCGAGAGCTCGATGTACGGGAGTGGGGCTCCGCCGAGTTCACCCAGCTCCCGACCCGGTGAGGCCAAGCCAGCGGTCTGAATCTCCGTCAGCAGGAGACCGGCTTCGATCCCCCCATCGAAGTCGAGGCCGAAATCGACGACCGTCGCCTCGTTTTCCAGTTCGTACGCACCGATTGCCAACTCCTCAGCGTACTCGAGGGCCTCGTCGACCAGCTCAATCGCCATCCGGTTGAGGCTTTCCATACGTACAGTTGGCCGGTGGGAGTGAAATGCTTGAAGGTTCGCCGCCTACGAGACAACGTCGTAGCCTGCATCTTCGATCACCGTTTGGAGGTGTTTAGAGTCGACGCTCTCGGCGTGGTCAACACGAACGGAATCTCCCTCGTGGTCAGCAGCGACCCCCGACACACCCTCGAGGTCAGCTAGCGCGTCGGAGACAGTTGCTTCACAGCCACCACAGGCCATTCCGGTCACATGGAGTGTCGTCTGTGCCATACGTACTCTCTCGACTCCATCCAGTTGAGTATGTCGTCCATCTAAGGCCTATACGCCTAAGAGCGGTCACTCCGTGCCGGCCGCCCGAGTTCGGCCTCGACGCCAGCCACCTTCCCCTGTGCGCGATGGTCACTCGTTCGCTTATCATCGATTTTTAACACCGTGCTCACCCGGTCGGCCTCGACGGCCGTATGGGCTGCTTCGACGGCTGCGAGCAGTTCGCCAATCGTCTCCGCTTCGATCGTCGTCCCCATGGGCCCCGTCTCGTACTCGACGTCAAACGCCTCGAGCGCGTCGACGGCATCGGCAACGTCCGCAGCCATGCTCTCTTCGATCACCGGTGCAACGCTTAGAAATCCAATGACTGTCATCACTGGGAGAACGTGGGGATGAAAAATAATTGTGTGGGGCTGGCTTCACCTCGAGGGCGGATGGATACAAATCTTTCCGCTGGCATACACGTAGACTTCGTGATCAAGTGCCCGAAATGCCACGTACCCTCCGCTTCGTACGGAACCGTCGGCTTTCGGCGCAAATATTCGCTCAAGGGCCTCCGGATCGATGCAGTCATAGAGGGAAAACTCGCCGTGGGAGACGTCCACATCTGCGACCGCAGAGAGTGCATGCACGAGTGTCGCTGTCAGCGTCGCGCTGCCCGCTGGGTCGTACTCAAACCGATGGCAGTCGTCGGTTTCTTCCGCCGGCTGGCTGGTGTGCGTGTGTGCTTGCATACGATACCTGAGTCATCGTTGGTACTCCGCCACGGTACAAAACTCGTTCGCCTCTGGGGACCCACACCGTCGGTCATCATGTCTGAACCACGAGAGACGACCGTCACACGAAAGTGGCCAATAAATTATTCCGTCGGTATCGCCAATCCGTAGGAAATGGCACGGTCAGATCAGGATACTCTGGAGTCTAACCTTCCATCAGAGCATTTCCATCTCGCAGAGCGGTACGCCAATCTCGAGCGGACAGATGCCCAGGTTCGACTTCAAGAACGGACAAAGGAGCTCAGCGCGATTAAACGAGCGAACGAACTGTTCGGACAGAACGATCGACCGGCCATAGAGCTTGCTCGCACCTACGTCGAGGAACTCCACGAATGGTTGCAGTACCCGGACGTAACCGAAGCCCGGATCGAAATAGGGGACAGGGTCGTCGAATCTGCTGGTTTCAGGCGAACGGACCATCCGCTGTCGGTAGCCGTCACCACCGACGACCGGACGCCGATTGAGATCGAACTGGTCTACACTGAGCCACGCCCACCCGAAGACGACGGCCCGTGGCTCACCGAAGAACAGGAACTGATCGATACCATCGTCGCGTTCATCCGCAACTACGTGAATAGGCAGGAGAACCGAGCCCACACCCAGCGACGTATTGAGTCCCAGCAAGCTGTCGCAAATGACGTTGAACGGGGGGTCACGGATGTGTATGAAACTGCGGATATGATCGCTGACAGTACTGACACGATCAGCAACGACTCGCGGGATGCCGCAAGTTCGATGGACGAAGTTGCCCGTGAGGTCGCAGATATGTCCGCAACAGTTGAGGAAATCGCCTCCACTGCTGAGGAGGTCGCTGCCACCAGTGAACGGGCTGAAAACCTCTCTGCAGACGGGCAGGAAGCTGCGACGGAAGCGATCGAAGTGATGGACCACATCGACACCTCTACCGCCGACGTCGCCGCTGACGTGCGAAATTTACAAGAACGGATCGACGAAATCGATGAAATCGTCGAGGTAATCAATAATATCGCTGACCAGACCAACCTGCTTGCACTCAACGCCAGCATCGAAGCGGCCAACGCAGGGGAGGCCGGTGCCGGCTTCGCCGTCGTCGCCGGCGAGGTCAAGTCACTCGCCGAAGACTCACAACGTCACGCTAGCGAGATTGAAGCCACTGTCCGAGATATCAAACACGACACTGCAGAGACCGTCGACACACTCGAGGAGACGACGACGCAAGTCGACCACGGGGTCGAACAGGTGGGTGCGGCGATGGACACCTTAGAGGAGATTGCTAACGCCGTACAGGAGTCTGCAAAAGGGATACAGGAGGTGTCTGCGGCGACTGACGACCAGGCGGCGAGTACCGAAGAGGTCGCGAGCATCACTGACAAACTCGTCGAGGAGATTCACCGGATTGCCGACGAAATCGAATCGGTATCGACGGCAAACGAACAGCAGGTTGCGAACGTCAGAGAGATCAGCGAAACGGTGGTACAGCTCACAAGCGAGTAGCTCGATAAATAACACCTAGCACACATGTATATTTATTATACATATATTCTCAAATAAACTCGTTAAGAGGATACGTAATACCTATGCAGTCTGCTTATTTTTATACGTAAACAAAACGATTAAAAACTGTATTGTGAACAAACAAAAGCATTATATATTTTAAACACGATCATACGTAAAAGCATGGAGAATACACGTAGCACCCCATCAAAACAGGATGATAGCCGGGGGCAACAAAATATGGTGGCTATCATCCTCCTATTTGGGATGGTCTTCGTGGGGGCTACTGTTATTTTTCTCGCTGGTGGGACGCTGATAGACGCACTCCAGACCAATATCGGCACTGAACAGGTCCAATCTACCATGGGTGCAGTCGATAACAGTATTTGGTCAGCCGCCGCTGGTGGCGGCGTGTTTGCGCTTCCGGAAGACGGTTATGATCGTATTGAGGCGACTGACAACGGAGAAGTGAGCGTTGCCTGGCACGATGAAGCAGAACCGAATCCTGGTGATTTGGATGAGGATATCGACTGGGAAGACGAAGTCGAAAGTGATCTCGGCGAACTCCGACTGATCTATGACAACTCCGATGGCGACTTTGCCGAACTGGAAAGCACCGCCGAAGAAACCGTCGTCGCCCACCAAGGCGGCGGGATTTGGGAAGCCGGTGACAACGGCGTTCGGATTCAAAACGCCCCCGATGTCGGCGTCAACCCCGATGGTTCCGTCCGACTCAATTTCATGAAGATCGATCAAGAAGAAGTGGGTTCTTCGCCCTCGAGCGTTCAGGGCGATGATGTCGCCTCAACCAAAGCCTTGGAGGACCTCGCTGCAGTCGCCAGCGACCCACCCGAAAATAAAGATCACTTTGTCATCAGAGTCGAAAGCGAGTACGCTGAGGGCTGGGAACGTCACTTCGAAGCGGAAGCAGCCGATGTAGCTGTAGCAGATTTTAAATCTGGAAATGACGACGATGTAGTCTATCTGATCGTCGAAGGAATAGGCGCCCTCGAGACGCTCGCTAGTTTTGCGATTGAAGAAGAAAACGGACTGAGCGAACAAGGAGGGGGCGAAATTGAAAATAACGAGGTCTACGAGGGAGACATGTTCTATATTGATTCGAAAATAACCAATATTGGATCAGAAGAAAGCTCAGTCAGTGTTGATCTCACAATCTGGGATCCGAAAAACGAAGTCACAATCGAGAAGCGAACGATCGAATCAAGTGGCGATGTAAGCGAAGACGGCTCGATCAACACAAATGATGGACCAGGTGGTGGACCAAATGGGTGGGATTGGGTAGATGTTTCAGGTAACCCAGAATATTCTTTCACGACAGCCACTAACGACGAACGAAATATCGGCGACGACCTCGAGCCCGGAAACCGCTATGAGTACAATATCGAAACCGACCCGGGCAGTGATTCACTCACCCAGAACGGCACGTTCTACTACGTCGCTGAGAATCCAAGCTACATCATCTCTGAAGCCCAAGACAGCACTGAGGACGAGACGATCGAAATCGGCGGCACCGTCCAGAATATCGGGGAGGACGCCGAGGACCGACCTGTCGACCTCACCATTAGCCCGGTCGACAGCGACCAAAAAACAACGACAAGTACGGCTCTCGGTCTCGAGCAACTCCAAGAATCGACGGTCAGTTGGGAAATCGATCAAACCCAGTGGCCAAACGGCGAGTACGAGTACACCGTAAGCACCGAAAACGACCCTGACGGGGAGGGTGGCACGTTCAACGTCACTGAAGGTGGCGCACTCGAGATTACTGAAGATCTTGGCGTTGATGAAGACGACTTGGTAAACGGCACGAGCGGCCAAGTCGTCGCCCAGGACGGGACAGCAAGCATCGGTGTGAATCTGACCAACACGTTTACTGAACCGGTCGGGCAGACAGTCACCCTCGAAATATACGACGACGAAGCTGACGTTGCAGAAGACGAGCCGACGAAGACCGTCGAGCGACCGACCGAACTCAACAGCGAGCAATCCAAAGAGATTGACCTCGAGTTTGACACCGACGAACTCGAGGGTGGGTTACACGAGTATGTGATCGCTACCGAAAACGACCGTCTCACCGAGCCGGGGTCGTTCTTCCTGGATGAAGATGGTGCTGAACTCGATGTCCAGATTAGTAGTATTTTCAATCCCAATGACGACAGCGACGACGCCCCACCGAAGCCGGCGGAGCCACTGACCGTCCTCGTTGACGTCGAAAACGTTGGGAAAGACGGTGAGCAACTCGTCATCCTCGAAGATTACGACGGCGAATTCGTTGATGGAGCCGTTGTCGACCTCGATGCCGATGAGTCGGACCGAATCGAACTCGAGTGGGGCAGCCTGAGTGTACCGGCGTCCGCTGCTGAGGAGGATCGAGAGGTCACTGTCCGGTCGCCGACGCACAGTAGCTCGACGGACGTCCCACTCGAACCGTTGGTGCTCGTTGAAGACGTAACCGTTGAAAACGAATATATTTCTCCGGGTGATTCAGCAACAGTGACCGCCGAAATCGAGTTCGTCGGGCACGAAGCAATCGACGGTTCAATTGACGAAGAGATTCGACTCGAGGGAGGGGAAGGGACGGATTCGAAGACAGTTGAACAGGTACCGACTGACGGGACCGAGTTCTACGAATTTGAGTACCAATCCGATGGGATCACCGAACGGGTGACCGTCAGCACCGGTGATGACGAGGGAGATGATGTCGTCATTGTCAGGCGTGCGGATCACTATTCGCCGTTAGACGACTGTGACAGCGAGTGGGTCGACTACGGTGGCGGTGGTGGTGATCCATACGAAATAAGTAATGTCTACGAACTCCAGTGTATCGAAGAGCATGGGACGCATCACGATTACGTCCTTGTGGACGATATCGAAGCCCACGGAACCGAGTACTGGAACGACGGTGCCGGGTTTGAGCCACTTGCAGCTCAAAATCGGAACGGCGGATGGTTCTCCGGAGACTTCGACGGGCAGGGCCACAAAATCAAAGGGTTGACCATCAACCGGCCAGGTGAAGCGTTCGTCGGTCTGTTCGCCACAACGGACGACTTCGACGGCGCTGCCGACGGTAGAGTCGGTGACGGTGTCACCATCGAAAACATCCGGCTCGTGGATATCGACGTACACGGAAAAACAGTTGTCGGCGGTCTCGTTGGCGGCGCCGGTGGAACAATCAAAAACACATCGGTCGATGGAATCGTGCAGTCGGAGTACCAGCAAGTCGGCGGTATTGCCGGTCACGGTCACGACGCTGACCTGAACAATCAGTTAGTGTCAACAGCGACTGTCACTGGAGGAGGGCCAAGTGCTAGAGCGGACGAACACCCATGGCAAAACAATAACAACGATCCGAACCTCGGTGTTGGTGGAATCATTGGCGGCACAGGATTCGAAACGGATGTCTCGACGGCCTACGCAACTGGGGCCGTAAGCGGTAACTCGGCGACCGGCGGTATCATCGGCTGGACATCCGACTATTCGAGTACGAACGAGCAGATGTACTTCGCGGGTGGAACTGTTGAGTTAGAAGGGCAGTACGATGTGGTCAATCGAAATCGACTTGACGATGATGTCCAAGCTGGAGCGATCGCCGGCCGCATGGAAGTCACAGGCGACACGTTCAGAAACAGCGTGTACTCCGACGAGCAGTTCAGGAGTATTGGTGAACAACGGGCGAATGCCGATGACATCTCCCGCTCGGATGCAGAGATGCGCGGTCCGTCAGTACTCCCAGACGATCAGGACGACGAGTTCTACGACCAGTACCCCGGCGTCACCAGAGATGATGCCGAAGGAACGATGGCAAATCTCGACTGGGAAATCTGGGAGCCAGTGTATGAATTTAACGCCACCACCGGCGAGATCGAAAATGAGGATTACCCACGATTTGCCTGGGAACTCGAGGCCGAAGGTGCCTTCGACGTCGAAATAACGGATTCGCCTGAAAACGTCACTGCTGGTGACCGTGCTGAAATCGCCGTCACCGTCACGAGCCTGTATCAAGGCTCGGCTGACGATGAGGAGACGCAGACAATCAGGCTCATCGGTCACGACGGCGAAACCGTCGACACCCGTTCGGTTGACCTGCCAAGCACCACTGGGACGGACGAAACCAAGAATATCAACCTGACTTGGCAAACCGATCTCGAGGATAACGGCACGGATGATATTGCCGTCCGAAGTGAAGATGCAGAAGATACGGAGTCACTCACAGTCGAGGCGTCCGGAAACGAACCGGGAAGTTCAGATGGGCCAAGTTTCGGTGAGGTATCCGGTGGAACCGCCGGACCGGCAGACGGCGTTGACACCAACACCGGGTCGACGGGTGATAGCTCAGTGTCACAGTTCCCAACCGATATCGAGATTGAGATTGGGGCTGTGAGAGTTAGTTAATCGAGCAGGATTTGTCTATCGGATCATGTGAACTACCCTACCCTACTCGCTCACGGCTGACGCCGTTCGCTCCTTGAGGGCAGGGCTTCCTGCTTCCACGACGTTGTCAGACTACGTCTGACAGCCTGTCGAGGTTCCCTCGACAAACGCGCTTTGCAGATGCAGGGGTATCCACAGGGAGCGCAGTCTCCACAGGCGTTGGCGAGAGCAAAGCTCTCGTCCGCACATCAGAATCGCCTTGCGATTCTGAGGACGTTGATTCGGAGTATCCCACTCCTACGTCTTCGTGATACCACGAGAAAGAATGTTCCACGCCATTGCAAAATCGCTCGCGATTTTGCTGCCCGTCAGACGCAGTCTGACGACCGCGTTCGCGTCCCTATCCGCCTCAAACCCGCAGGCAGGGCAGGAGTGTTCACAGGCGGTCGAGGCGGATGCCCCGAGGCTTGACCTCGGGGAGGAAGCCGACACGTGGGAATCAACCCATACAGCAAAGACAACCTGACTCCCCCAATCGAACCACAAACATTTATTAGGCAACACCTATAAATGTGAAGTAGATGGAGGGTGACGCCCCGCGCCGCACGGTACCTATCAAAATCGATGTGCCGAGCGACCGCGAAGCCGACCTCCACCACACCAAAGACCAATTCCTCGACTGCGCTAACCAGACGAGCGACTGGGCGTGGCGCTACGACGACTACTGCATCACGTCAAAAGCTAAAGCTGAGAAAGCCCTCTACGCCGACCTGAAAACCGAACACGACCTCACGGCCAACCTCGTTCAGAAAGCCATTCGACGCGCTATAGAAGCCGTTGACGCGGGCGTGGACAAGCTGAAGAAAGGGAAGAAGACGAGTCAACCCGTGTTCGACTCGTGGAGCGTCGTGTACGACAAGCGGAGTGCAACGTTCAACGCTGACCACGCGACACTTTCCACGGTTAACGGCAGAGTGAAAGCCGACTACGTGTTGCCCCCTAAAGACGAGCGTGATGACACGCCGTTCGGTCGCTACTATGAGAGTGACGACTGGGATGCATCTCACGCCACGCTCCAATACGATGAACACAGCGAGGAATTCTACCTGCACGTCACGGTGAAACAACCCGATGGTGACGAAACCGAAGATAATGGACGCCAAGCAGCCAGTCACAGTGATGATGACCCCGAGAACGGAGTGGTTCTCGGCGTTGACCTGAACGTGGATGGCGCGTTCGCCGTCACCTCTGCGGGCAAATTCATCGGTAGTGCAGATTACCTCACTCACAAACGCGACGAGTTCGAGAAACGCCGAGGTAGCCTCCAACAGACAGGCACTCGCTCGGCTCACTTGACCATCAAATCCATCGGGAGTAAGTTCAGTGATTGGTCGCTGGACTGGCTCCACAACCGAGTGAACGAACTCATCTCGGAAGCCGAACGCATTAATGCGGACGGGATTATCTTCGAGAACTTGAAACACATCCGTGAGAACATTGCGAACGGGTCAAAGTTCCAGCAATGGGCCTACTCCAAGTTCGTGAAAATTACGGAGTACAAGGTCGAATCCCGTGAGTTGTTCGTTGACTTCGTGAGTCCTGCGTATACGTCGCAGCGGTGTTCGTGCTGTGGGTTTACCCACGAGGATAACCGCGACGGAAAAGCGTTCGCGTGTCAGCAGTGTGGATATGAGGTGAACGCGGATTACAACGCGGCGAAGAACGTCTCTGTGCGGTATTGCGGGTATATCCATCGCGGGCAGAAGTCTCGCGGTGGATGGGCTGGCTGTCAATCTGCCCTGAAGTCAGGGACATTGAACGTGAATGGCGATTTCAACGTCTCCACGGTATAGTGGCAGAACGGGAGTCCACTGACAAGCCCCGACCCTTGAGGTCGGGGTTATTGACGGACCCACAACGGCTTCTCTGTCGAGACACCACAGGACGCGCACTCCTTGGTCGTCCCTTTCGGGTTGACCGCCACGAAGTGCGCCCCCTCTCGCTCGCACTTGTATTCGAACAACGAGCGGAACGTCCGCCATGCGGCAGACGCCGTGTTGCGGCTGTTCGACGGCGACTCCATCATCCCCTTGACGTTCAGGTCTTCGACTGCCACGAGGTCGTACTCCCGAGCGTAGTAGTTCGAGAGCTTGTGCAAGAAGTCGCGGCGCTTCCGACGGAGGTCGGCGTGACGCTCCGCAACTCGCCGCCGTTGCTTCTCGTAGTTGTTCGACCCGTGTTGCTTCCGCGAGAGCTTCCGTTGCTCGCGCTCCAAGCGTTCACGCTCGTTGGAGAGGTCGAGCGACCTGACTGCCGTGCCGTCGGTGTCGTGAGCGTACTTGAGAATCCCCACGTCGATGCCGACGCACCGCTCGGGATTCTCAGTCGGTTCGGGCGGTTCACGGTCCACTTCGACGCCGAGCGTGGCTAACAAACGCATGTGGTTGCCATCGGCGAAGTGATCGATGATACTCTCTGAGAACCGGGTCTACGTATAACCCAAAGCGATCGCTATGACATGTAGATTCTTACAAAAGAACTGATGGTTGCGCTGTGAATTAAACTTGTAACTCTTAAAACCGATGAGGTGCCACAACATACCTCGTTCTGTGTTGTCTTTTCACCACACTATATATAATGAAAACCTGTTTAATTTATTACAAAGATGTTATGTATTTTCAATACAAATGTGTGTAAGAGCATGAGTCGTACACGTAGCGCCTCGTCCAAACAAGGAGATAACCGGGGACAACAAAATTTGGTGGCGATCATCCTCCTATTCGGGATGGTGTTCGTGGGGGCGACGGTTATTTTTCTCGCCGGGGGGACGCTGATTGACGCACTCCATACTAATATTGGGACGGAACAGGTCCGATCTACGGCTGGATCGGTCGATAACAGCCTCTGGTCGGCCGCCGCTGGCGGCGGCGTGTTTGCGCTTCCGGAGGACGGCTATGATCGTATTGAGGCAACTGATGAGGGAGAAGCGAAGGTTGCTTGGCATGATGGCGCCGTTCCGGATGATATCGACTGGGACGATGACGCCAAAGGAAGCGAACTCGGTGAACTCCGACTGATTTATGACAACTCCGATGAGGAATTTGCCGAACTCGAGAGCACCTCCGAACAGACCGTCGTCGCCCACCAAGGTGGCGGGATCTGGGAGGCCGGTGATAACGGCGTCCGAATTCAAAGTGCCCCCGATGTCGGCGTCAACCCTGATGGTTCCGTCCGACTCAATTTCATGAAGATTGATCCCGAAGAGGTGGGGACTTCGCCCTCGAACGTCCAGGGCAATGATGCCGCCTCAACTGAAACGCTCGACGAACTTGCTGAAGTCGCCGGCGAACCGCCCGAAAATAAAAATCACTTCGTCATTAAAATCGAAAGCGAGTACGCCGACGGCTGGGAACGACACTTCGAAGACGAAGCAGAGGTCACTGACAAAGCCCATAGCCCTCCAAGTAGCGAAGAAAACGTAGTTTATCTACTAGTCGAGGATCTAGGCCACATTGATACGCTCGCTAATTTTCAGATCGATGAGGAACGAGGACTGAGCGCACCAAATGAAGGTGAGGGCCAAAGTATCGACGATAATACATTGAGAGAGGGTCCCACCCAAGAGTTCCACATCGACTCGACAATAACTAACAAAGGCTCTGAAGAGTCGGACGTGACGGTGACGCTCTCAATTTGGGATGGCGAAGACGAAATAGGGAGTCGAACGATTGATTCGAAAAACGAAATCGGAGAGGGCGACTCAATCGATACAAATGACCAGAGTAGATGGGATGCTGAAAGTGGAAACCACTTCTTCCAAGTCGGCTCGAGCGGGCTAAAATCGGTTGATCTCGAGCCAGGAAACCGTTATGAGTACAATATCGAAACCGACCCCGGTGGTCACTCCCTCAGTGATAATGGAACGTTCTATTACATCGCTGAGGAGCCAAGCTACGTGGTTTCAGAGGCCCAAGACAGCACCAGCGGCGAAACCATCGAAATCGATGGCACCGTGGAGAATATTGGGGCCAATGCCGAGAACCGACCCGTCGACCTCACGATTAGCCCAGTTGACAGCAATCAGACAACAGAGACACACACGGACCTCACACTCGAGGAACTTAACCAATCGACGGTCAGTTGGGAAATTGATCAAACCCAGTGGCCAAACGGCGAGTACGAGTACAATGTAAGCACCGAAAGCGACCCTGACGGGGAAGGTGGCACCTTCGAGGTCACTGAGGGTGGTGCACTCGAGATTACCGATTCGTTGGGTATCGACGACGGTGATCTGGTCAACGGCACGAGCGGGCAGGTTGTCGACCAGAGTGAACCGGTGACAATCAACACGAATCTAACGAACACGTTTACTGACCCAGTCAACCAGACTGTCACCCTTGAAATATACGGAGAGGATGCTGAGGTCGGTGAAGACGACCCGATACAGACACAACAACGAGAGCCGGAAGTCGATAGTGATGAAACAAAGGAAGTCGGTATTGGGATTGATCCTGAAGCTCTCGGGGGTGGGATTTACCAGTATACCGTTGCCACCGAGAACGATGCGTTCGATGAACCGGGTGAGTTTTTCGTCACTGGTGACAGTTCTGACATCGAACTCAAAAACGTCGCCCTTCCCGACGACACGGTAAAACCAGAAGAATCCTTAGAGGCCGAGGTTACTGTCGAAAACCAGGGTGGGTCGGGCAACCAAACCGTCTGGCTCGAAGGCTTTGATGGGAGTATTGTGACCACCGAGACGATCGAGTTTGAGGAAGACGAAGAACGAACAATCACGCTCGAGTGGGGGAGCGTCGGCATCCCTGACTCACCTGACAATGCAACGGTCACTGTTGGAACAGACGGTGTGACCGAAACAGAACCGGTCGCTATCGAGCCACTGTTGCTCGTCAATGATGTTCGTATCGCTGAAAAAACCGTTCTCGATGAGCAGACAGTTGATGGTGACGTAATCGGTCAAACGCTCGACGTGGCGGTCGAAGCGGAGTTCGAGAGTGCTGGTGGCGATGCCAGTCAAACAGTCCAACTGGAAGGGTTCGATGGTGAAATCATCGAAACGGATGTCACAGTCGATGCGGGCGAAACGACAACGGAAACAATACGGTATGAGACACCGCCGGGATCAATCACGGATCGGGTAACGGTTCGGACTGAAGACGACCAGGGAGATGAGGTTGTGGTCGTCAGGAGAGATGGCCCAGTCTGTAGCGAGGTCGCAGAACCATCGCGCGACTCGGGTGTGTATCAAATCGAGACTATTGATCAGCTCCAGTGTATTAATGAGAATCTCGATGCTGATTACGAACTGGTCAATGATATTGACGCCCACGGGACCCAGTATTGGAACAGCGATGGAGACAGCGATCCCAAAGGCTTCGAACCGATTGGACCGCGAGGGCATCGCTACACTGTTTCTGACAGTGAGTCTCGAAGTGACTGGGAAACGTTCGAAGGCGATTTCGATGGAAACGGGTTCCTCATTGAAGGACTCTACATCGACCGACCCGATGAGGAACATGTTGGGCTGTTCGGTTCGACGTGGTATCCTAGTGATCGAACTGAAAACAACAGGGGGGTTTCCTCTGGCGAGGGATCCACAATAGAGAATGTGAGGCTCGCTGACGTAGATATTCACGGCTATCGGCATGTCGGTGGACTTGCTGGGCAAGTCGGTGGAACTGTCGAAGATTCCCGCAGTGAAGGGACCGTGAAAGCCGAACGCCAGCTTGTCGGCGGACTCGTCGGTGACGGTGCCCATGGAGACCTCGACAACCGGCTGGTTGCAGAAGGCACAGTTGAGGGTGGAGACTGGGATGAAACTGAGTTAGATGATCGCTGGGATGGTGACCGGTGGAATCGTGGTATTGGCGGGCTCGTCGGCCGAACGACATACCAGACTGACTTTTCGACCGGCTACACGTGGACGGACGTGAAGGGGCCGGATATGGTCGGTGGGGTCGTCGGGAGTTCCTCGCGAGTAGAGTCAAATTTCGACCAGGTGTATACGAACGGAACGGTCACGGCGACCGATGAACGTTATTCGGGTGCGATAACGGGGACGATGGAGGATAGTGGCGATACGTTCGAAGACAGCGTCTACCACGATGAAACAATAGAGAGTCAAACGTACGGTGAGGAGTACCGGGGCACTGTTCCCGACCGAAACAGAAACGCAATCGGGAGATCGACCAGTGAGATGCAAGGCTTGGGCGTGAACGAACCCGGTCGAATGAACAATCTGGACTTCGAAGAAGACGGTGGCCCATGGGTTGCCGTTCCCGACGAGTACCCACGGTTCGCCTGGGAACTCGAGGCCGAAGGCGCGTTCGATGTCGAAATAACGGAGATCAGAAACGCAGAGGGTGAAGAAACTACGGACCTAAGCGCTGGTGAGACTGCTACCGTCAACGTGACCGTTACCAGCCTCTATCGAAGTCTGGATAATGAGACGGAAACACAGACAATCAGCCTCGCAAATCATGATGGGCAAACAGTCGATACTGAATTGGTGACGCTCCCAAGTTCGTTCGATAAAGAAGAGAAGACAGAAGAAACCCTCAGGTTGCAGACGGACATCGATGAACAAGGGACCGACGACATCGCCGTTCGGAGCGAAGATAGAGAGGATACAGAACAGGTCACGATCAAAGAGGCCGAAAACCAACTTGGCAACTCCGATGGGCCAAGCTTCGGTGAGTTGCCTGATGGAAGCACCGGACCATCTGATGGAGTCGACACGAACACCGGCTCGACGGATGACACCGCAACGCCACAGTTCCCAACCGATATCGAGATTGACGTCGGAGCTGTGACCGTCGGATAATCGAGCAATATTCGTTTTTTCCAGCTCTATCGATTCAGCAGTCACAATTAAGGCTGTTGCGAATGTTCTGACTGCTACCCTGACTCGAGCGGTCGCTTTTTTACCGTGGGTCGATGTCGAGGATCCTCTTGCGCGTTGCGTGCAGAGATCCAGCTTTGACTCTGACAGTATTCATTTGGCTGTGGACTAGTCTATCGCATCCAGATTCGATAACCGCCGTTCACGAGTTGGTTCGCAATAAAAATGCGCTGGCTGGGATTTGAACCCAGGTTGTGACCATGGCAAGGTCACGTGATACCACTACACTACCAGCGCCTTGTTACACTTTCTACTACTTCTGGAGAGGTGTATAAGGGTTGCGAATCCGGGGTCGTCTGACTCTTTTTGACATGGGCTGGAGGCGGGTTGGAAAACGGGATATGAGTTAGTAGTGGGCCGTCTCCTCGACAGGGCCTCGGAACACTGAGTACAGCAGGCCGAAGTAGCCGAGGATGATCGGGACGAAGGTCACGGCGAAGATGGTGTTGAGATTCAATGGGAGCGGAGAGACGACGGCGTCGGCGATCAGCAAGTTCGCCGCGGGATCGACGCTTGGGAACATCGTCCACGCGACGAAGGTGACAAGCACGGCGGCCATGCCAGTTGCGGCGGCGAAAAAGCCCATTGCTTGTTCGGTGCGGATTGCAATGAGGCTCGCACCTGCGAAGGCGACGGTGACGCCGGCGGCAACGCCCACGGACTCGAGTGTCGGTGCTGGTGCGGGGCCGGGGGCGACGAGGAGTGCGTAGACGAGCGTGATGGCGACGATGAGGACGTATGCGATGGTCGATTGAGCGCCCCGACGGTACATTGCCTGTTGGAGTGAGTCGCGGCTTTTGACGGTCATGAACGCTGCTCCAAGGACAGTCGAGAGCGCGACGAGCGTCAGACCAACGGCGACGGCAGCGATGTCGAGGACGGATTCGAGGCCGAACATCCACCCGGCGACGAGCATCCCGATCAAGAAGGGAGCGCTGACACTGCCGATGACAAAGAGGTAGTCACAGGTTTTGATCCACTGTGCGTCCGATCGCTCTTTGCGGACTTTCGAGCCGACGCCGCGACAGGCCAGGGCAAGCAGGAGGGCGAATATCAGGATGTAATGTCTCGAGAGCAGGTTCGAGTAGACGACGGGAAAGGCAGCAAAGAGTGTGGTTCCGAAGAGGACAAGCCACACCTCGTTTGCTTTCCAGACCGGTCCAAACGCACCCATCAGCGTCTCTCGGTCGGTTTCGTCGACGTCGGCATAGAGGACACCAATGCCGAAATCAAACCCGTCGAGTACCATATACAGTGCGAAGACGACAAAGGTGAATGCGAACCAGAGCTCCGGTAGGCTCTCTATGAAGTAGGCCTCGGGTGAGAGGAGGTCGTTAATCATCGGCACTCACCGATGGATCTGTTGGCGTTGGCTTGTCTGGTTTGTCGGTGCTTTCGAACTCCTCGTGCTCGAGTTCGGTGTGGATGTAGCGCCGGACGATGTAGATGAACAGCGCCATGACGGCGGCATACCCAAGCGTGACCCCGACGAGTGAGAGCGTCGCAGCTGTCGAGGAGAGGCCAATGGTCGCCCCATCACTCGTCGTGAGGACGTCTTGGATGATCCAGGGTTGACGGCCGATTTCGGTGACATACCAGCCGGTGACGAGGGCGATAAAGCCCAGTGGTGAGGAGAGCATCAACGCCTGGAGATAGCGGTCGTCCTCGGTGAGGCCACCGCGCCACAGTCGGTAGGCGCCCCAGAGGCCGAGGAAGACGAACCAGAACCCGAGTCCGACCATGACCCGGAACGACCAGAAGACGAGCGCCACTGGTGGGGGCTCGTAGTCGAAGTCATTTAAGCCGGTCACCTCCGCGAAGGGATCACCCCCGCTCGCGAGGAAGGAAGCCATATACGGTATTGAGATAGTATACAGATTTTCTGTCCGCGGATCAGTAATTGCTGAGAGTTCTGTCGGAACCGCAATAATATGGAGATCAGCCCCTTCGGTCGTCTCGTAGGTCGCTTCCATCGCGGCGAATTTGTGTGGTTGGGTGTCAGCGACGTGGCGAGCGTAGAGGTCGCCGTGAAGCACCTGGAAGATGGAGGTAATGAGCAAGACGGCAACAGCGACTTTCAGCGCGGTATTCCACGCTTTGCTATCGCGGTTTTGATAGACAAAATAGGCGGCGATGCCGGCGACCAAGAGCGTCACCGAAATGAGCGCCGCGTTTTGCATGTGGACGAACATCCACGGGAAACGGGGATTGAAGAAGGCGGCAACGGGGTCGACCAGTTGGGCAATCTCCATCCCGTCTCGTTCGACGATTTCGTAGCCACGTGGGGTCTGCATCCAGGAGTTGACGACGAGAATCCAAAACGCCGAAAACCAGGCCCCTGCGGCGACCATGAACGCCGAGAGCGCGTAGAACCACTCTGAGACTTTTTCGCGTCCAAAGAGCAAGACGCCTAAGAAGACGGCCTCGAGGAAGAACGCCATCTTTGCCTCAAAGGAGAGGGGACCGCCGATCATCTCGCCGGCGACCGTCGAGAAGACGGCGAAGTTCGTCCCGAACATGAAGCCCAGAGGTATCCCGGTGACGGTCCCCATCACGAAGCCGATGGCGAAGATTTTCGTAAAGAACTCCCGGAGGCGAGCGTAGCGCTCTTGTCCGGTTCGGACCTCTTTGATTGTAAAGTAGACTAAAAATGGGCCGAGACCGATCGATAGCGAGGCAAAGACGATGTGAATCGTCAGTGCAATTCCAAACTGGGCGCGGCCAGCTACAACCGGATCAAGCATTGGTAGGCATTGTGACCGGTTCTTATGAGCGGCTCATCTGAGTGTTCTATAGGCAGTCTCCGTTCCATATTTTTGTATGCTCACTACCATCGGACATAGGTGCTATGGTATACTATTCGGATTGACAGTATTGATCGTGACCCTCCGTCTGTGGCCGTAGAGAGAGATGATGGACATTGACAGTGTCTCTCCGTTCGTCACCGATAGTGGTGCTAATAGGTAATCAACTTGGGCGCGGACATCACCACTGCGTACAACAACGTCAATTACTAAAAAGTAATAAAAGCATAAAATTTAACATACATAAATAAAATGCATTGATATGCACGGTATCGTAATGAAGGGGTTGCGGGATTTCGTCGTTGAAACCGCTGATCGACAGACGTGGAGAGACATTAAGTCCGAGGCCACAGACCGAACGTCGTTTTATTTACCGTTGAAGGAATATCCGGACGAAGAACTGCTGGCTGCAGTTGAAGCGGCCGTCGAAACACTCGAGGTTGACCACGATGAACTGCTGTTTGAGTTTGGCGTCTTCCTTATGTCACAGTTGTATGAGACGTATTACGTGTATTTCGATGACGAGTGGGATGCTCTTGATGCCATTGAAAATGTCGAGTCAGCGATTCACGAATCCTTGCGAGCACGGTCAGGGCCAGCGTTTACCCCACCAAAACTCCGAACGAAACGGCTCAACTCGTCGACTGTTGCCCTCGAGTATCGGTCCGAACGTGAGCTTACGGACTTAGCGAAGGGATTGATCATTGGACTTGGCGAGCAGTTCGGTGAGCCACTCGAGATTGAGCAGCGAGAGTCGATGGCCGCTGGTGATGAGCGAGATATCTTTTTGATTAGCCGACAGAAAGACGTACTCGGTGGGTTTTGAGTGAGACAGTACGCTAGTATCCCGCCAAGCGTCGACTGCTGTATCGAACCAGTCGTGGGAACGGTTTGACGCATCAGTTTAGGCTAATAAAAGTAATAGAAGTTCTCAAAGGTAAGACAAACAGCGACTTTTGTCGCTCGAGCACCTACAGATTATAGATGAGTCTCTATGGTGAGTTTCATATTCCGGCGAAGGCGTTCGCCCTCTCCCAGACGCTGACAGCGGTTCCGGAAGCCACAATCGAGACTGAGCGGGTCGTCGCAACCGATGAGCTATTGACTCCCTACTTTTGGGTGCAAACCGACGATATCGAGCGATTTGACCGTGCGCTTGAGAGCGATACTTCAATAAAAGACCGCCGACAGTTAGACCGCTTCAAGCGGTCAGCACTCTATCGGGCGACGTGGACCGAAAACACCGATGCTGTTGTGTACGCCTATACTGAGGTTGGGGCGACGATTATTAAGGCCTCTGGGAGAAGAGAGGAGTGGGAGATGGCGATTCGGTTCGACGACCGCGAGAATTTAGACGCATTTCAGGACTACTGTGGGGCAGCGGAGATTCCGTTTCGGCTTACAAAACTACACGAACTGTCCGAGCCACAACCGGCAAGCGCTTACGATCTGACGCCGATGCAGTATAAAGCGTTGTATACGGCGTGGGAGATGGGATACTACACCGACGCGACGGTGACGCTCACCGATGTCGCCGACGAACTCGAGATAACTCAGCAGTCTCTCTCAGAGCGGCTCCAGCGGGGGTATCAGCGGTTGCTCGAGAATACGATTGCGGTGACGCCGCCGTGACTGTGAGCGGTATTTGATGACGCGGCCTTGAGGTAGCAGCTACACAGTCCTGTGATCACAGGCACGTGCCCTATACCCGGGTAGAAGCTATCGCTCTCGTGAGCCAAGATTCGAGTGCGCTGGATCTGATTTGCTCGTTGTGTAGTCATCATTACCGACGCTATATCCTCGAGGCATGTCTCGATCAGGAGCGAGCGCAGAGCCGTATGGAACTCACAGAGGCCATCGCCCACTCGTCGGATTCGGAGTGGGTCACTGATCCGGCTATTCTTTGGACTGAACTCCATCACCTCCATCTGCCGATGCTGGCTGAGTCCGGGGTACTCGAGTACGATCCAATTCGGGGACTTATCAGATCAACTGATAGTTTAGAGCGACTCCGGCCGACTCTCGAGCTGATTATCCGCGGTGGACAAAGTCACGAGTCACGGTCTGGGTACCGATGACGACCGTCGCTACCTTTAGGCTCGAAAGCGACCAGTTTCCTCTCGGGAGCGTTTTTACGAATCTCCCCGAGGCGACCGTCCAACTTGAGCGGGTCATTCCCGGCGCAAACGGCGTGGTGCCCTATTTTTGGGTCCGAGGCGTCGAAAGCGAGGCGATCGTCGATCAGTTTTCGGCCCATCCGGGGGTCAAGGAAATCGAACACGTTGACGACGTCGACGGCGAGTATTTGCTTCGGTGTCGGTGGCCGTCCGACTACGATGGGGTACTCGATGCGCTCGTCGAACCCGATATTGTCCTGCTTTCAGCAGTCGGCACGGCCGAGGAGTGGACCTTCGAGGTTCGGGGTGAATCACGGTCTTCTATTGACACGTTTTATCGGCGTTGTCAGGATCGCGGCGTCCCGGTTTCCCTCTCAGTGGTCCACGCCCTTCGCCCGGTGGAAGAACGACACAATCTCACCGAAAAACAGCGAGAGGCAGTCCGGTTGGCGTTCGAGCGAGGCTACTATGATTCACCGAGGATGGTGACACTCGAAACGGTCGCCGAGGAACTCGATATTACGCCCCAAGCGCTTGCCTCTCGGCTCCGGCGAGGGACTCGGCGGCTGATTGATATGGGATTAATTAAGGACTATTCGTAGCGGCTCACGGTGGATAATGAATGGTGTTGAATAATAAAGAGTCATCGTGAGGTGTTTCAGGCAGCTATCCGGCGTGTATGAGAGACGAGCAACGTATGAGCGAAGAAGGGTACCTTTCTATACCAACCCCCGACAACCGGTTTGACTCGTTCGGTCGTGATGGCCAGACAGGCACCTACAGCGGAACGTGGCGTACAGGCGTTGCCCCAAGTATCGCCGTCATTACGGCGATTGCGCTCATTGAAGAAAAGAGCCCGCTCGAGGTCGAGGCGCTGTATTCGCTGATCGACCCTGATGCCCTCGACACGATCATTGGGACCAAAACAGACACCGACACGAGCGTTTCATTTTCAATTGACGGCTACGGTGTCACCGTCGATACGGATTCACAGATCGTCCTTACTAAACCGGACCGAGAGGCTCGAGGGAATGACGGTGGCATCGGGGATAAAGGCGACGAGAGGAGCTTACGCGGTCACTCCGACTGATTATTTCACCACACCTGAGACTCTGTGTCGTTTTCAGAGCAAATCGCGGTCGCTGTAACCAACTCACGGCAACGGTGTGAGCGGAGTACTCATCGAGGCGAACTATGTGGTTAATTCACACGAATTCGGGCGTGTGAGGCGTTGACAGCCGGAAACGAATCCGCTACCCTTTTAAGACCTTGTCGGCAAGGATCGGCACAGTCTAGTGACGAGGCGTCAAAGCGTCACGGCATGACCGTCAGCGTACTCGTGCCGTCGTCGATCGTCCGTGAAGCCGAGGACAAACGCGAGGCAACTCGCAAACTCGGATACGTCGC
>LFCJ01000085.1_pt1 | contig 49723 bp, 51 predicted proteins | sample 643141 | NCBI WGS metagenome assembly LFCJ01 (sample SAMN03766243, study PRJNA286221) | soda lake metagenome | biome: soda lake; feature: Kulunda steppe; material: water; isolation source: sample B1-Br-g2 brine of Lake Bitter-1 | place: Russia: Kulunda steppe | collected 2010-07
TTAAATGAGGGTGGAAAAATTCTACAGATAGTAGATAAAAAGACAGATAATGGCATTTTTGTAACAAGAGACTATGAATTAACATCGAAAAACATATTTCATGTGGAAGAGATAAAAGGCATCGAATTAAAAGACTTTTTCGTGGCAGAAAATGTCCCTGAGAAAGACTTTAGAGAGATACTTGAGAAATATAAGCGAGAACGCAGACAGTAGACAGAAAAAACTCTACAAAACATCATTGTTTACGGGCAAGTTCTTAATTGCAGGTATTGTGTTTCAATTAATACTGTACATCAACCCGGATACCTATCAGGTCCAAGCGGCATTTACAACATTGATGGCTTTCCTTCTATCTGTTGCAGGTCTAGAACTAACTTATACGGGCATAAGAATATTCACATCAGAAGCAGTTTATGTTATTGTACAAGACTGTTTAGGCTGGAAATCTATGGCAGTATTTATAGCGTTAATATATGCATCAACTTCCCGAACGCTTGAACATCTTAAATACATTCTAATAGGTCTGCTTGTACTGGTAATTGCAAATATTGTTAGGGTGTTCACTACAGTATACTTGTCAGAAATAGGCCTCATATCCTTTGAAGTAATTCATGGTACTTTATGGCGTTGGAGTCTAACAATAGTGGTTTTAGCGCTCTGGATTTACTGGTTTAATAATTTGAAAGACAAAGAAATGTTTGAAACTAGAATTAAAGACCAGTTAAACAAAGTTAAATCAGAATAGCTGTACTAAGAATTGGAATACTGATATTGAGGAAACAGTTAACAAAAGAGCTACAGGGAAAACTGGCATAAAACGAATACCTTCCTTCAATTCCACATCACCTGTTAATTCTTCTAGCTCTTCTTCAGTAACTCCTTTTATTTCTCCTTCTGCCAAAACATCCCCTACCTCAACTTCAGATGCGTCGACTGTGATCGTCATCGCAACATCTTCCACAGACTTCATAAAAAAGTAAATGAAAATCATAGAAACAAACAAAGAAAAGAAAAGAACTCCTCCGCCATTTTCTAGGTGTAAAAAGTATGAAAACACTGCAATAACGCCTATACTAGCTGATATAAGTGCATTATACTCTCTGATATAGTTATAAAAACCCGATCTAGTTTTTGCAGAAAATAAGCCTTTGACTGCTCCAAATCCAAGAGCATAAACAAATCCTGTTGCCATAATATTTACAAGCAAATCAAGCACACCCATTAATCCCAGAAAGTAGGGAGTCGAGAAACCTACTATACTCAGACCTAACATATCTGCTCCGCCCCACATACCTTTCACATAAGCAAAATAACCATAAGCTGTGAACGCAATACCTACTCCCAAACTCCAGTAAAGAGGAATAATACTCCAAGTTGATATAGATTCAGCAACGTGCAAAATAACTCCTGCCGCAAGACCCGAAAATAGTATTATTTCCGGCACATCACCTTTCTCGCTCCTAACATCAAATACTGAAGCAATAAATAGGCTTGCAAATGCAAATATTACTGAAAATTCTATAAACATAATAGACTTTAAAACCGAGTTAAGTTAAAACTATAATTGTATACAATGGCCGATTCTAAGGAATGGGAGAATCTTGTAATAGAGACAGGTGTAGACAGCATGATTGACTATCTTGCTGAACACGGAAAGGCATCTACTAAAGAAATAGCCAAGGAAATAGGAGTTGATAAAGCGAGATGCGAGCAGTGGGCTGATGCTCTAGCACAAGAGAACCTTATTCATAAGCACCACACTATTACGTCAGGACTTGTACTTGAATATACTGATGATAATATAAGAGAAGCTGAAAAAAAGAAGGAAGAAATAAAAGAGGAAGTAAGCCAGAAATCTGAAGATCTGCAAAATCATCTTGAAAGTAGGAGCGGGGCATTAGAGGAGAGAAAAGACTACTTAGTAGATAAAAAAGGTAATCTAGACGAGAAGGATAAAAAGAAAGCTGTGCAACAGACTATTGAAAGACTAGAGATAATTGAAAGCCGTATTAACAGGCGCTTAGAAACAGATACGTTAGATGATCAGACTATAGATCTTATAATTGAAATAGAGGAAATTTTGAAGAAAGTAGAAGAACTTATTAGATATCATCTAGAGGATGAACAGGGTAGAAAACTTGACAAGAAAGCAGGAGAAGCTGTTGAACAGGTTCAAACAGTTCTACAGTACACAGAAGAAAATGATGAATATCTGGAAAAAGAGAAAGAAATTAGGCGAGAACTAAAGGCTATGAAAAAGCTTGAAAAAAATATACAGAAAGCTAGAGAGTCAAAGGCGAAAAATAATAGTGGAAATCTCCTTGATAAAATCAAATCATTTTTACCAATCAAAAAACAAAGCGAAGATTCTTCTAGAAAAGAGATGGATAAAAATGTTCAAGCAGAAAATACTAGCGAATTATCTAGTGATCAAAAAATCAGGGAGGAGGAAGTACCTGAACATTCTTACTCTGAACTAGTAAACGAAAACAGAATTACTGAAGTAATGAGAAAAATATCTTTGATAAAAGAACCTGATTATGAGGCGCTTATGAAAGCAGAGATGGCGAATAGAGCAAGGCCTGAGCTCGTAAATTATTTGGAGGAGCGAGTAGAGGATGGAAGATAATGACTCAATTGTTAAAAAAAGAAAGAAAGAGTTTTTAGACCAGCAAGAATCACTACAGAACGAGATAGCTAATAAACAGGCTGAAGAGTTAAACGAGTCAAATGAAACATCAGTAGATTCAGAAGAGTCTGATACTTCAGGAGAAAATGAGGCGTTATTTGAGGTTAAAGAGGAGATTAGTTCTGAAAATATTACTCATGAATATGATGAAGATGAAAATGAATATTTTACTTCAATTGAGACAAGTTATAAGGTAAAATCGGATGGTGTGCCTGCTAAAATAACGGTAGGAGATCGAAAAGGAGAATACGTTAAGATATACAAATTAGATAGACCTCAAGTAAAAGGAGGTACAGGAGCTTTCGTTCAAAATCTTAAGTCTCAAGCTATTAGATCTGTTAAGCTTTCGCGCGAAGAATTCACTGAATCTGATGAACTAGGGCATGTTAAGGATAAGTTTAAGGAAGCAGTTAAATTAAGTTTAGAAAATATGATACCTGACTCTGATGAAGAAGTCAGAAAAATTCTGATAGGTAATCTAATACACCAGATGGTGGGGCTTGGAGACTTAGAAATTCTACTAGATGATCCTAATCTTGAGGAAATGGTTGTTAACAGCGCAGACGAACCAACATGGGTATACCATAAGGAGTTTGGATGGTTAAAGTCAAATGTAGGTTTTGAAGATGAGAATGAAATATACAATTACTCATCTGAAATAGCAAGAAGAGTAGGTAAGAATATTACAAGTCTCGACCCTCTTTTAGACGCACATCTGCCTTCGGGAGACCGTACTAACGCAACTCTATCTCCAATATCGACCCATGGAAACACAATAACTATCAGAAAGTTTGCCAGAGATCCTTGGACAATCACGGATTTCATTCAAAATGGTACTATATCTAAAGAAGTAGCAGCGTTCCTATGGCTTTGTCTGCAGTACGAGATGAGTATGATAGTTTCAGGAGGAACAGGTTCTGGTAAAACATCATTACTCAACGTTTTGACACCATTCCTTCCGCCTAACCAGAGAATATTATCAATTGAAGACACTAGAGAATTACAGTTACCGGAATTTCTTCACTGGGTGCCTCTTACAACAAGAGAAGCAAATCCAGAGGGAGAAGGAGAAATTTCAATGCTTGACCTACTTGTAAACTCTCTGCGTATGAGACCGGACCGTATATTGGTAGGAGAAGTTCGTAAGAAACGCCAAGCAGAAATTCTCTTCGAGGCCATGCACACAGGCCACTCGGTATATTCTACCTTGCACGCAGACACAGCTGAACAAACTGTTCAAAGACTTCTAAACCCGCCAATTAATGTTGCGGAACAGATGGTGGAGTCAGTTGATGTAAACGTAGTTATGTTTAGGGATAGGAGAAGAAACTTCAGAAGAGTTTTCCAGGTGGCAGAGGTAACTAAGTCAGGTTACAAAAGAGGAGCACAGCAAATGAGTCTTGGTGCAAATGTAATTTACTCTTGGGACTCCGAAGATGACCAAATTAAGCGTAAAAGAGAATCAGATAGCATTATGGAAAATCTAAAAATGCACACTGGTATGACGCGTGATGATATATATGATAATATAGCCGATAAAGAAAAAGTTCTGCAGTGGATGATAAATAGAGAAGTAGACGACCTTGATGGAGTAGGTATGATAATTTCTGAATATTACTCAGATCCTGAAGAAATAATCTCTATGGCCAAAAACAATGAAGATCCAGCAGAAATATTTGATAGATACTCCTGAAACCGTTTTAAAATTTTCTCGCCCTTCTGATTTATATGATGACATACAAATTCTCAGTCAAAATGAGTCCTGGAAGACAAAAACAAGAACTCACGAGAGAAGTTGAAGCAAAATCAAGAAAGCATGCTAAAGAAAAACTTCTCGCCCAATTAGGAAGCGAACACGGATTATCCCGAGGACAGATAGAGTTAGAAGAGCTTGAATAATATGAGTCAGGAACAACTCCAGCAGCTACAAATGATCCAACAGCAAATGCAAGAGATTCAGGAATATCTTATGCAGCTTGACCAGACGCAAAGCGAGATAAGAAATTCCAAAAAAGCTTTATCGGAACTAGAAAAAATTGAAGAAGGTAAAGAAATACTTGCACCTATAGGTACTGGAGCCTATGTGAAAGCAGAACTAAAAGAAAATAGCGAGGTCGTAACAAATGTTGGTGGCGATGTATTTGAACACAGAAATATTCAAGAGGCAGAAGAGATACTTGACAAGCAGATATCTATTGTAAAGGACACACAGGAAGAATTAGAAAGCCAGATGTCTGGTATGCAGCAGCAAATGCAGCAAATACAGGCTCAAATGCAGCAAAATCAGCAAGGAGAGCAATAATGTTTGACAAGTTTAAGAAAACTGTTAAAGATTTGTCACAAGATGTTAAGAGCTCAGTCACTGAAAAAGAGATAGAAAAATCTGATATACAGCCGTCTCTGGAAAAATTCAGACTACAACTTCTTGAAAACAATGTTTCGTTGATGGCGGCGGAAGATATAGAAGCTTCAATAACCGAAACGCTTGTAGGGCAGACTGCCGGAAGGTTAAGTGTTGATGAAGAGATAGATAAGGCTATTAGAGATGAATTAGAAAAATCTCTTGAAGAATATGATTTTATTAGAGAAGTAAAGTCTTTAGATAATCCTAAAGTGTTTTTTATAGGTTTTAATGGATCTGGGAAAACAACTACGTTGGCAAAAGTGTCAAGCCATCTAGAAAAAGAAGGTTTTGATTCGGTTATGGGTGCAGGAGATACTTTTAGAGCTGCTAGTATGGAGCAGTTAGAAGAGCATGGAAAAAATCTCGATAAAAAAGTCGTTAAACACGGATATGAAGCAGATCCTGCTGCGGTAGCTTATGATGCTATTGAGCACGCTGAAAAGGAAGGCAAAGTGGCTCTTATTGATACTGCGGGCAGGTCGCATGCAGATAGAAATCTTATGGATGAGCTTAAGAAGATGGTTGATGTTAATAATCCGGATATAACTTTTCTAGTAGTAGATGGTCTGGCTGGCAATGATGTTGTTGAGCAAATAAAGGCCTATGAAGGAATGTTTGATGCGTTGATAGTAACCAAGATGGATATTGATGATAAAGGAGGAACAGTTATTTCAGCTGCAAGAGAGTCTAGTAAACCGGTTGCATTTCTAGGTAGTGGTCAGGATTATAGTGATTTAGAAGAGTTTGACAGAGAAAAATTCATAGATGATTTACTGGATTAATCTAGGTCATAAACTTCGCTGTATATTTTGTGGGCTTCAAGTGCTCCACATTGTTCAGCGACACTTGGAATAAGCATTTGTGAATAAATACCAGCGTCTTCGTATTCTGCAGACAGTTGATTGAATTCGTTGAGTAGTTCTTCTTCTGAAATATCTCCTGTCGCAAGGTCATCATAACGGCTTCTTACGTAGTCACTACCTTTTGCTTTTCTTTCCATAGCGTATGAGTTTAATGCTGCTGTGGATATGCCTGTGGCTGTGACTGCAATAAGAGGGAGCGTATCAGGAGCTTCCAATAGTGTTTTGATTATCTCTACCATTCCTGATCAAAATTTAAGTGTAGGCTTTTTGTTCGTCTAGTCTTTTTTGCATTGACTTTTCGAGTTTTTTCAGCTTAGACTTTAGTGGTTGGACGTCTTGGTCTAGACTCATTTGCACTTCTTGTCCTTGGCTTCTCTCTCTAATTCGTTCTTTTCGCATTGTTGAAAGTAAGTGATTTACTTCAGCTACAAGCTGTTCGTATTCTTTTAGTTGTGCTTCAATGTAAGATATTTCTTGTCCTAACTCATATCGTAGTTCGTCAGTTACTTCTTCTTTTATCTCTCCTTTTAGCTGCTCTTTTTCTAATCCAAAAGTCTGCCTTACCGTACTGTAAAATTTTTCCATTCCCATGAGAACATTCCTGTACCTACTGATAACTCATAAAAACCTTTTAAGTGTTACCCCTTCAGTGATTTTGGTATTACTATACCTATGTCCTCAAACTGCTCTTCTTGATAGAATCTAGCTGTGACTGCACCAAGAACGGCATCAAACTCTCCAGTATTACTAATACTTGATACATCTAAACCTAGACTCTCTAATGCTTCTTCACTGTGTATTGCTAGCGCTTCAGATGTAATGGCAGGATCATAACGTATAAACTCGGAGCCCAAATTTTTGTGTTTTAACAGCTTCACAAGATGATCAGCTCTTTTAACAAGTTCAGGCTCCATTTCAGCCGGAATAAAAGAAAAACCCTCTTCAATTAATTTCTCCTCATCCTGTTGAACTTGCCTTGACTGATCCCAAGCAGTATCTAAAGCAATAACGTCCACATCAGCCAAACTATCAGCTAAATCAACATTATCCTCAAAACTATACGTTTGTAGTTCATCTCCAAGAACTGCCAAGTAGCAGTTTTTCTCCGTCAATTTAACTCCAGCTATCATTGTTCAACTAACAAACTATGTTCAAACTCTTTTAACGAACGGTTTTTAGAAGCTGCTTTTAATTTCTTCCTGCGCTCTAAGACATCCTTTTTATTCCTCAAATAATCAGTTAAAGCCTTATTAAACTCTTGAGGTTTTTCGAAAAAAGAAAAAGTACTAGCATCTAAAAGCGCTACTTCAGAATTAGGTTTAAGTTTTTCAACATCACTCATTCTAGAAAATCTGCATCTGCGATTATACATTACGAGAGAATTCTTTAGAGGTACTCTTAAACTATCAAGATTAAAACTTTCAATATCGGCATATTTCGGCTTATTGAGCTGAGTAAATTCCTTCACTACCTTATAATCCGTATTAGGGCTGAAGAATATTTTTTTAATAAGTTTAGGTTTATTCCAGATTGCTGAGATAGTCTCATAGAGCTTACTAGGCAAATAAGGAAAAGACTCAAAAGGACCTGTAAGCACTGTAGACATTACTTTTTCATTATCTTCAAGCTGCTGAATAGCATAATTACCTAGGCCTCCACCTATCAGGACAGTGTTCTGAAACCTAGATGACTTAAGCAGAGTCTGAAGTTCTTTACGAGTATCGTGTAAGTTTTGGCCTCCAACTGTCTCAACAACACAGTTACGGGAAAAATATCGTTCCTGATGTGTCCAACAATTACTGTCAACCGGACCCGACACAAACACTAATTCTATTTCTGGAAACTCAGGCATAGTAATAACTACAAGGTCTAATACTTTTATCTCTGCACAATTTTAATACCATTCAATGAACAATACATACTTTATATGGGGGATATTTGGAGGATTTATATCATACTATGTCTACTTGAACTCTAGTCTCTCAAACGCATTACTAGTGTTAGGTTTTATAGCAATCGTTTCAATATGGACTAGTAGTTGGCAAGGGCTATGGAATCTAGCAGTAAAAATTAAATCCCCTCACTTTACGGCGTTAGCGCTTCTAATGATAGGGTTTACATATTATTCAATTCAAGGAGGAGGATTTTGGCCATCAAACCTATTTTCAGTAGGTACTGCCTTGATAGGTTTTGCCATAGGCATGTTCATTTATGGTCTGTGGAACCTGCGTTAACTTAAAAATTCCTTGACAATCTTTGTATTATGTTCGACCGGGTAAAAGATTCAATACAAAAGTTCTCGTCAAGAGCTACAGTAGATGAAGAAGCAGTAGAACAATTGGTAAAAGACATCCAGCGAGATCTTATACAGGCAGACGTTGATGTAACGTTAGTATCTGAACTCAGCAATGAGATAAGAGAACAAGCTATGCAAGAATCGCCTAAAGGCCTATCTAAAAAAGAGCATGTCCTAGAAACCGTATATAATGAGTTAGAAAACCTATTAGGTAAAAAACCTGAAGTTGAGATAAAACCTCAGAAAATATTGCTATGCGGTTTATATGGTGCGGGTAAGACCACTACTGCAGGAAAAATAGCCGACTACTATAGAAAAAGAGGGCTAAAAACAGGTTTGATAGCAGCAGATACTGATAGGCCCGCAGCCTATGAACAGCTCGAACAACTAGCGTCAAACGCAGAGGCAGATTTCTATGGAGAGCCTAACGCAGAAGACCCGTCAAAAGTTGTAGAAAATGGTCTAAAGGAATTAGATGCGGATTTAATTATAGTTGACTCTGCAGGTAGAAATTCATTAGACGATGGTTTAAAACAAGAACTTTCAGATGTCAAAAACGTATTAAATCCTGATGAAGTTTATTTGGTGATGCCCTCCGATATTGGGCAGAGTGCTCGTAATCAGGCGCAGAACTTTGAAGATGCTGCTGGAATTACTGGTGTAATAGTTACAAAGATGGATTCGTCTGCAAAAGGTGGAGGTGTTTTAGTAGCGTGTTCTGAAGCAGAAGCGCAAGTTAAATTTGTTGGAACAGGTGAGCGTCTGAGAGATTTAGAGATTTATGATCCTGTCAAATACGTTTCAGAAATGCTTGGGCAACCAAATCTTGAATCGCTTCTTGAAAAGGTTGAAGAACTTGAAACAAATCCTGAGGAACTTTTAGAAGGGGATTTCACATTAAAAGAATTCAAAGAACAGATGGAGTCGGTTACGCAGGCAGGGATGATGGAAGAAATGATGAAACAATTGCCGTTTGGAGGCAAAATGCCTGATAATATTTCACAGTTAACAGAAGAGAAAATTGATGCTTACACCCATATAATAGACTCTATGACTGAAGAAGAGATTAACGATCCTTCAATTATTAATAAGTCTCGCGTTGAGCGTGTTTCTAGCGGATCTGGACAATCAGTAGGCGAAGTTAGAGAGCTAATTAAACATTACAGACAAACTAAGAATATGATGGACAAATTTGATAAGGGTTCAATGAAGCGTGGAAATATTCAAGGCATGATGCAGAAATTAGGATTTTAGCTGCACTTTTTCAACTTCATCCTTAATTTCCTGTATTTCTTCAGGACAGTAGAAACTCTCAAGACCTAAATGTCTTTCAAAGTTTTTCTCAATTCTCCGGTATTCTTTATCAACGTCTTTATCCATTACACTAAGTCTAGAGTGAAGCACTCCTGTGGAAACGCTTAGAGTATCAATTAAAGAGTGCCACTTAGTCGGTAACTGTATATCTAGTCTTGAAAACAGATCTGTTAGGGCTAACATTATCAATAGTGCTGACTTCTGGGTCTTTTGTCTAATTTCCATTCTTTACAACTCAAACCTTGACCCCCTCCGTCAAAACCCTTAATTATAACTTGTTAATCCGGTCTTATAAAGATGATAGCAGATTTTAACAGTATGATAACCGTAATATCCGACTCTCATATCCCGGGAAGAGCAGAAAAAATACCTGAAAAATTCTGGGAGAAAATTGAGAATTCCGAAATAGCGGTTCATGCTGGAGACTTTGCTTCTGAAGAAGTCTTTAACGCAATTCAAGAATACTCAAATAAAGCCTACTGCGTTAAGGGAAATTGCGACTTTTTCAAAGATAATAAGCTAAAAGAGTCTGAAACGTTTCAGTATAAGGGCATAAAGTTTGGAGTATATCATGGTACAGGTATTTCTCCCAGAGGCCATAAACCTACTCTTGAAAAAATAGCTGTAGATGATCTCAACGTTGATATACTTATACACGGTCACACGCATCAGGAGCAAATTGAACAAACCGATAGGACACTACTAATCAATCCTGGAAGCTGTACTGGAGTCGGAGGTGGAAGCTCCAGACCTTCAACACCTTCTATGATTACAATAAAAATTGAAAGTGGCGAAATGATAATTAAAATTCTAGAAAAAAAAGAAGATGATTCCTTAACGACCATAAGGAGTGAGGAGTTTAGTGTAGAAGAAATTAAAAGGTAGAAGTTTGAAGATATAATATGGAACAGCTTAACGAAAAAATTCGATTTGTATGGATAATAACTTCTGCGATAATAAGCACAGTTCTTGGACTCATAATAGCTGTTCCCACTCACTTAGCATTTCAATCTCCGGCTTTAACAGTAGTTTCATTTATCTTACTGCCATTTCTAATGGTAACATATTCTCAAAAACGCTATAATAACTGGTTTTTTGAGGCTCATGAGGACCACCTAGAAATAAACTACGGAGTCATAAGAAAAGTGTCCGTAGTAGTACCCTACGTAAGAGTTCAACACATTGACACTAATCGAGGACCAGTAGAAAGATTCCTTAGTCTTGCATCTCTCAGAGTCTACACTGCAGGCTCCAGAGGCGCAGATATGAGAATACCTGGTCTAACAAAAGATAGAGCAGAAGAAATGCAGGAAGAACTAAAGGCAAAGGCCATTGAATCAGAACATGGGTTTGACGGAGTATGAAATTATCAAAGAAAAGCATATACTACAAAACTATTACCAGAACAATAGGCACGCTAATTATACTTGCATTCATATTCCCTCCAGTTTTACTCTTATTTCTACCAGTATTACTGCTAGTAGGAGTGTATGAGTATTTTTACTGGAAAAACTACGATTTTTACATAGAGGAAGGAGATATTAAAATAACTTCTGGCGTGATAACAAAAAATAAGCTAGATATACCTGTAAGAAGAGTACAAAATGTTGATATAAATAGGAATATTGTACATCGAATTTTTGACATTGCAGAATTAAGGATTGAAACTGCAGGTGGCACAAGCGCAGAAGCATCCCTAAGATTTCTTGAGCTAGACGATGCCGAAGAATTAAGGAACGAAATCAGGAAATTAAAGGACCGTAGAAAAAGCTCTAACAAACAAGAACAAGATTCAGGTAGAGAAGACTATGTCCTTACCGATAGAAATCTTATCATGTTAAGCCTACTAGGGCAAGCACCGCTAACAGTAGTGACTGCAAGCCTACTTTTTACTGCATCTATAGTGGCATTGACTATATTGACACAAACAACTTCTCAAATAGTAGCAGGACTAATTCTAACAGTTTTAGGCGTACCAATATTAACTGGAATAATTACGTTATTTGCATCCATAAGCACATTCACTAAATACTATGATTTCAGTGTTGGCCGGAAAAATGACGCTATTGAGTATGAAATGGGATTAATTAATCGTAAAGGAGGAACAATACCTAAAGAAAAAATACAAACATTAGTAATTGATGAAAACTTCATCGAAAGACATCTAGGCTATGCAACTCTAAAAATAGAAACGGCTGGTGCAGACACAGAGGAACAAATTAACACCTCTACAGCTGTGATACCATTTGACACAAGAGAAAACATCATTAATTATGCTGAAAAAATCGGAGAATTTCAGACTAGAGAATTTAAACACATTGACCAAAAAGCAAAAACCAGGTACTTCAGAAGATATCTTTTAATCTCGGCTATAAGTGCTTTACCTGTATTAGGGCTTTTGATTTTCGGAGTCAACCCAGCCATCATATTAATTCCATTAACACTCGCTTTAGTTGCTAAAAAGGCATCGGAGTTAAAATGGAAGAATATAGGTTATTTCGGAGGAGAGAACAATGTATTCATAAGAAGAGGATTCTGGAATCGAAAAACCTACGTTGTTCCCTACTTTAGAGTACAAAACCTAGTCAAATCTGAGTCAATCTTTCAGAGGCGTTGGGAACAGGCTACAATAACAATAGATACAGCCGGATCAATATGGACAAATCCTAAAATAATAGATATGGATACAGAACAAGCCTCAAAGACAAGGAACAAATTATTTGAGAGATTCCAACAATCAGTCTACTAATTACCCGTCTTAATTAAAAGACTTTTACTCCTCGCTTATGTATGGAGATTGGAAAAAAAGCAGAAGCACTACTAAAACTTAACTTATGTGACCACTGTTTAGGACGGCAATTTGCACAACTAGGTCATGGTCTAGAAAACCACACTCGAGGCAAAATTATTCGTAAATACTCAGATGAGCTTAAGGAAGAACACTTTGATGAGCGGCCTGAAAGCGAAATCGGAGGGAACTGCACAGTCTGTGATGGCATATACGATGAACTCGACAGATATGCAGAAATGGTAAAAAACTCCTTAGATCGCTATCAACTCGAGACCTTTTTATTAGGTGTTAGACCTCCTGTAGAGTTAATAGAAAAAGAAGAAGAAATTTGGGAGGATTACGGTGTTCAGTATACAGAACCAATTAAAACCGAATTATCAAGATTGATAGGGAAAAAAGTTGGGGACTTAACAGGGTTAAGCGTAGAATTTAAGAGACCTGATATAATGGCCGTGATCGATATGAGAGATGGTAAAGACCGTATAGAATTGCAGGTTAACTCACTCCTATTTTACGGCAGGTATAACAAATATTCTCGCGAGTTACCGCAAACGGAGTGGCCGTGTAGTGACTGTGGAGGAAGCGGATGTGATAGTTGTGAATGGACAGGACAACAATACCAAGGCTCGGTACAAGAAATAGTACAGAAGCCATTTATTGAGCAGACTAAGGGAATAGACGCAAAGTTCCACGGTGCTGGCAGAGAAGATATAGATGTCAAATGCTTTGGGAAAAGACCGTTTGTAGTAGAAATAAGAGAACCATTACACAGGGACTTAGACTTAGATGAAATTCAGGCAGAAATCAACAAAGATGAGAGAATAGAAGTTTTTGATTTGGAAGAAACTCACCATAATAAACCTGCAGAAGTTAAACAGTTAGAAGCTGATAAGAGCTATAGAGCCCATATAGAAGTAGATAACTTAGAAAGTGTTAATTTAGAGGTTTTGAAAAAATTAGAAGGTATAGTAGAGCAACGCACGCCTAGCCGAGTGGGGCATCGAAGGGCGGACAAAGTAAGAGAAAGAGAAGTTAAAGAAGTAAGCTGGGAAATAGAAGAGAATATACTTCTTTTAGATGTAAGAGCTGAATCAGGCACATACATAAAAGAACTTATCTCGAGCGATGAAGGCAGAACAACGCCAAGTGTTTCAGGCTTACTTGGGCAAAAAGCAGAATGTATACAATTAGATGTGACTGGGTTCCACATCCCTAGTGATGAATAGTGAGTTCTGAGTTTGCAGATCTTCACTTACATACCGTAGCGAGTGATGGAACTGACACGGTGCAACAACGAGTTGAAGATGCCAAAAAATCAGGTCTAAAATGTATTGCTATCACGGACCACGACATAGTTAGCAAAGAACTTGGAAAACAGCGTTTTAGGACTAAAAATGGTGTGGAAGTAATAACTGGCGCCGAAATAAAATCAGAGATAAAAGGAACTAAAATAGAAATTTTAGGATATTTTTTAGATCCTACTGATCAATTGCTACAAAGCCTAGTTAAAAAGAATAAAGAATATCGTAGAGAAAGAATGAAAAAGATGATTAAAAAGGTAAACACAATCTTAAACTCTGACATAGGCTTTGACGAACTAAGAAGCAAAGTTAATGGGAATGTTGGAAGACCTCATCTTGCACAAGAATTAGTAGATAATGGGCTGGCGAAAACTCAGAATGAGGTTTTTCAGAAATATATTGGTACTGATTGTGAGTGTTATGTATCTACTCAAAAAATAGATGCTAAAAAAGTAATTAGAACTATTCATCAAAATGGCGGTGTGACGGTTCTAGCTCATCCCGGTCGAAACCTGGATAAACAAAATGCAGGCATGATTGTTGAGGAGTTAATAGGTATGGGTTTAGATGGAATTGAAGTTGCGTATACATACAGACATAAGATTCAAGATGGTTACAAAATAAACTTTACTGAAGTATACTCATCTGAATTGGCTGAAAAAAATGATTTACTGATTTCAGGAGGAAGTGATTGTCATGGCCAGAATTCTAATAAGTATAATATTGGTAAAATTAAACTTCCTTACCGAAGGGTTAAAGAACTACGCGAAAGGGCAAAAAGCTACAGAAATTGAAGAGTGTTTAAAAGTTTATAACATATCAATTAACTATAGGTCGATAAAGTATGGCAGAAAAATCTAGGGGAAAACAGCATGGAGCACGAAGTAAGCTTTCATCCAATCCGAGAGATAAACTTACAGTAAACGAAGTTTTAAAAGAATTTGAAGAAGGCGAAAAAGCAAGAATCCAAATTAATCCTGCTGTAACAGAAGGTAGGCCTCACCAAAGAGTACATGGAAAAACAGGAGATGTAAAAGGTAAGAGAGGCGACTCATATGAAGTAGAAATTAAAGATGGAGGTATTCAAAAGACATTTTTCTTGAAGCCTGCACACCTCAAAAAGGTGAATCAATAAATGAGGATAGTTGAAGAAGAATATATTTATCCATTAGAAGCCCTAGAAGCATTAAACGAGAGAGATGAAGAAGATCTTACTCACGAGCAACGAATTGCTCTTGAAAACCTGTCAAGACATACTAAAGTCAGAGACTTAGAAACTTTAGAAGAACTCCACTCAGAACTTAAAGAACTAGATAATATTAAGGAAAAACATATTTACAAACTACTAGAAGTAGTTCCTACGGAAGAATCCACTGTCAGAGCAATTTTCTCAAAAGAAAGAATAAAACTTAATGACTCCGATATTGACAGCATCCTGGAGATCACAAACTCAATCGAAACTGAGTAAACCCTTAAAACGTTGAAGTTCTCATAATACTTTAAGCAGAGGTGTCTATATTGTCTGGAAAAGATGAAAACGTACAAGTACTTGACTTCCTAGAACATGGAAAATCTAATGAAAGAGAAGAACGAGTAGCCCAGACTATAGGTACTGAATATTACACTTTGCTAGAAGTAGTAATGAGAGAAGGTGAAAGACCTAAAGGAGGAGAAACACTTTACATAGGAGAAGGTGACAGAGATAAGGTTGAATTCATCAAAGCACGCATATCATACGATGATCTTACAGGAAACGCAAAAAATGAACTGAAATACGTACTAGACGCATTACTTAATGAGAATGAAGATAATATAACTGAATTCTTCAACACTGCTCCTCCAGTAACACCAAGAAGACATGCATTTGAATTACTCCCGGGAATTGGGAAAAAACATATGCAGAAGCTTCTTGATGAAAGAGAAAAAGAAGAGTTCGAATCTTTGAAAGATGTACAAGATCGTGTTCCATCAATCCCTAATCCCAAAGAGACAGTCAGAAAAAGAATAATCCAAGAACTCAAGGGAGAAGATGTAAGAACAAGATTATTCACATAGACAATGGATGTCAAAGATGAATTACGCGAAATAGGCCTCAAGCCTGTAGATGGCCAAAATTTTCTAACCAACAAAAATATAGTTGAGGCATTGGTAATCTCTGGAGAAATTGATGGCCATAAAACTCTAGAAATTGGTGGAGGCCTAGGCATAATAACTGAAAAACTATTAGAAAAAACATCTGATCTTCAGGTAGTAGAAAAAGATACTACACTCTCTAACTATCTAGAGAACAAATACTTAGATGCTGAAATAATCAATAAAGATGTATTAGATATAGAATTTGAAGAATACGAGCGTTGTGTCTCTAACATACCATTTCAAATTACCTCAGAAGTATTTGAGAAACTAGGGAAAGCCCAAGTGCAGTCATCGCTTATTGTTCAAAAAGAGTTAGTAGATAAAGCTGTAGCTGAGCCAGGTGACTCAAAATACGGCCGCTTCACAGTTATGACACAATATTATTTTCTACCTGTTAAGCTTAGAGACATCCAAAGAACAGAATTCTATCCCAGTCCTGAAGTGGATGCATCAATCATAAAATTATATCCTAATAAGAAACGCCATAACATAAAAGACGAGTCCTCCTTTTTCACACTAGTAAAGGCACTATTCACTCATAAACGGAAAAAACTTCGCAACTCACTAGTAGATTCAAGAAATATTCTTCAGCGAGATAAATCAGAACTTAAAGCAATCCGTGATGAAGTACCTCACTCAGATACTCGCGTTATTAATCTTGGTATCTCTGAGTTAAAAGAAATACAGACATTTTTGAAACAACACAATAAACTTTAGCCAATGACTAATAAAAACCATGCTTAATCAAGTTAAACAACATTAAACTTGCTTGTAATCCTATCTAAGCCTCATAATAACCTATGATATATCCCGTAAGCGAAGATACATTATTGCTTAAAAAACAGTTAGAAAACAGACAATTAAAAGGTAAAAAAGTCTTAGAAGTAGGTACAGGTAACGGACTGATTGCAAAGACAATGCTAAAAAAAGGAGCTAACGTTACTGCTTCAGATATTAATCAAAATGCTTTGAATAGGCTTCCTAATGAAATTAAATGTATAAATTCAGACCTATTTGAGAATATAAGCGGTCGTTTTGACATCATCATTTTTAATCCTCCATATCTACCAGAAGAAGATGACCATGATTTAGAGGGCTCTGAGACATGGATAGGAGGAAATAAAGGCGTGGAGTTAACTAGGATGTTTCTTAAAGACGCGAGTAATCACTTAAAACCTGAAGGCGAGGCTCTGATAATTGTGAGTAGCTTAGCAGATTATCAGGAATTAACTGAAGACTTTGATCTTGAACTTGTTGATGAAGAAAAGCTTTGGTTTGAAAAACTCTTCGTAATGCGCTTAATGATTGAATAAGTTTTTAACCACTCTTCTAACAAATATGTTATATGCAAGCTAAAATTCCTAGGTATGGTATGTTGATTTTAGCCACTTTTATGATTGTAGGTTCTGCTGCCGCAGCCCAGTGGGAGTTCAATGTACCCGGAGAACCTTATAACGTTGAAATGCTTTCTAATAATACAAATTCTATATTTTTAACAGATTTGGAGACAAATGAAGGAGAACACCTCCATCCTGACAATCTGGGAAATGGAGTACTTAGCAATGAAACAGATGTTCAATATTTGATTTATGAAATAGAAACAAAGGACGGAATTGTGAATGAAACGTTAGACTATCATAGTGGCTTAGAGATGTGGTATGCAGAATTTAAGCCTAGCTATACTGGTATGGATAATGTTACGTTTAGAGCTCGCGGTGAAACGGCAACAGGAGCTAAGCCAGATTCACAGGGCGAAGTTAACGAGACATTTCCAGTACAAGTAGGAGATATTGATGTTGACTTACTAACTGAAATCAGAGACCCTATTAGATCTGAAAGAGAGAAAAAGATAGATGTTAGAACCACTAACACTACAAGCGATGAGATTGTTGATAATCCACGACCAGACCTATACTTTACAAATGGCACATTTCAGGAAGCTGTTTTTGAATTAGAAAACTTTAACGATGATCCTACTGAGGGATATAACTTTAACGCAGAAGTCCAAACACCAAGCCAATCGAACTCTAGTTATGTTATGAGAACTGTAGCTGATGAGTATGAAGACTACTTCGGCAGCTACTCAGAGTTTGTTAACACTGGTCCGGATATAAAGGGAGAATTTGTTGAAATTAACGGTGGCGATAACTGTGACTCATCAAGTTTTGCAGAAAGCTGTGAGCCGGAGACCGATCTCGATATTGATTTTGGAATTACTGCAGCTAACGCTGAATGGGTTAACGCTAGCTTGTATGGCTACAATGAGTCTGGTGAGCATTTATTTGATGAAGTTGAAATGAATGAAGTAAGTGTAGGCCAAGAGTTCGTAGAAGAGGAGGGAGAAAGCCCAAAATACAACCAAATGTTTGACGGGAATTTAACAATACCTGATATTAACACATCAAAGTACGAGGATAGTTTAAGAGTCGATATTTATGCTGCTGAAAGCGATAGATCATATGAAGATACAGAAGAAATAGAGCTTGAAACTTATAGAATGGAAGATAGAAGTAATCCAACTGCTTTCAAGGATAGAGCTCACGAAATAAGATTGCGCTTAGGTAAATATTACAGTCTTTCGCCTTATGGCTTAGATAGATTTGAAGATATAGATATTGAACTTTACAGAGGAGACTTCAACGAATCATTTACTATGAGCGACCTAAGTTTCAATGATAATGATGGTGTGATTTCGACTGAAGTAATAATACCTAGCGAAGAAGAATCAGGAACCTATAATATCGACGTTGAAACTGTAGATAAATTCGGAGAACACCAAGAACATTCCTCAAGTCTTACTGTCAGTGAAGTCGAAGCAAGTTTTCAGGCAGAAAGAGAAAAACACCTCCGATATAATAAAACAGATGTATACCTTGAAACAATAGAGCTACAAAATCTTGTTGATCAAGAAAAGGCAATAGAACCGGTAGTAGAATCCGAAAAAGAGGATATTGAAGAATATGTTATTATTGAAGACGAAGATCTTATTCTTGAGCCGGGTGAAATACACGAATTAGAGTTCGGTATAAACTATAGTGAACCTATAGATTTCGATGCAGACATAGTTTTCCAAGACACTGACATAGCATATAATGATACAACTCGTTTGAATGTTGAAGGGCCTAACTGTCCGATTTGGGATGGCAGGTTATGTACAAGCACAGAAGAAATAGAAACTACTGTAAATAGTTCTGAAGAAACATATGACTTCAATCTAAGAAACCTTCACTCTGAAGACATAGCTGTAAATTTTGAGTTTGAAGGCAACGTTAGTGATGTTGTGTCAGCTGAAGACATGAATATCTCTGATTATGAGACTGGAGAATTAGTAACAGATTTGAGCTCTCCAGATTATTATACAGGAGAAATGATAGCCAACACTACTAATTCACATCTAGAAATACCTATTAGTATTAACTCTGAGGTTGAAGAAGTAGATTTAGATGATGATATACTAAGATTTGATCCTGATAGTCTTGATTTTGGAACGGTTCCAGAAGGCGAAACTCACACTGAAACTGTTACCGTAGAAAATACAGGCTCTTCAGCGGTAGAAAATATATCTGCCACTTCAGATACTTTTGATATCGATGTGGAATCTTTCACTTTAGAACCTGAAGAAACAGAGGATGTAGAACTAGCAATAGGAGAACCAGAGACTGGCAATATAGACTTTATAGCTATGGTTGCCGGTGAGGAAATAACTGAAACATTAAATGTTCAAGGACAGACTATAGAGGATTACAGCCAAAGAACAGATGAGATACAGGAGAGAATTGATGATATTAGACCCGATGTAGAAGACCCAGATCATGACAGTGAGTTAACAGAAATCTCCGGTCAAATTGATCAGATTATTTCATACTGGGAGCAAGGCGACTACGAGTCATCTCAGGCCGAGTTTGAGTCTGCACAATCCAGTCTAGATACTGTTGAATCTCAAATAACCGCTCCTCCAGATGATGGAGATACTAGTACTGAACCTGATGAAGGAGGATTACCAATTCTTCCTGTTATAGGTGTATTATTGCTGTTAGTTATTATTGGAGCATTTGTATTTTACGAAAGCTACATTCCTGAAGAAGGAGACCCACTATATGGTGTGTTAGGAGAATGATAGAACAGTTACTGAATCTTCCGACTCCAGTAATAACATTGTTGCTTCTGACAGGTTTAATAGCAGCGTTTATAGTGGCTTCTAAAGTAATGCAAATGATATTTGAGACAATAACTCTGGCAATTCTATCAGGAGTGTTTTATACTACATTAACATTTTTACTGGGCGGATATTCATTTGACTATAATGATTTGCTTCTATTTTCCTTTTTAGGAGCTTCTTTGTACATGTTGTATAGTTTCCTACTTGCTACCCTAAGAACAGCAGAGACTGCGGCAACAGTACCATTAGCAATAATACTTTCAATTTACAGGCCAATTAAGAAAAATTTAAAGAAAATTCTTAGAAAAATAAAGAGAAAAATAAGGTCTCATGGAGAAACAGAAGTTGCCGAAAAAACTACAAAAGAAGTAGTGCTTGATAAGACTGATTAAATAGATCCTAATAATTGATCAAGCTCTTCTACTGTAGGAGAACCTCTTGCAACCAAATTCCTTAAAATTTTACCGCCTTTTTCTTCCACAACATCTAATCTATTATGGTCTGCAGCTAATTTTTCGCCATAAGAGGCTTCATACATAACTATACTTGCAGCATGACTCAGGTTAATCGAACGGTATCCATCGATACTTATGTGTACCACAGCATCACATAATCCAAGTTCTTTACTTGTGAGTCCTTTTGATTCACGGCCAAAAACTAATGAAGTATTTTTTCTAAACTGAAATTCTCTACAAGCTACGCCTTTTCCAGGTTTTGTGCCAACAGCAAAATCTACATCTTCTAAAGCCTCTTCTAGAGAATCAAATATGATTACATCACGTAATATATTCTGGCAATTTTTAGCGGTTTTCCTTGTCTCAATTAGATTAAAAGAAGGGTTAACAATTTTTAGATTGTAATTAAAGTTAGAGCAAAGCCGGGCTATAAATCCTGTGTTTTCAGGTACTTCTGGCTCGACCAGTATTACTGATCTCATAACCATTTCATTATTCAAGCGGTTTTATATTAAACACTTACCAATTTGAATTATGGATTTTAAGATACTTGCTGCAGTTTTCACAACTCTTGCAGTAGTTTTTATCATTTTAGGCGGAGGAGATGTTGAACCCGAAGTAGAACAAGTAGTTTCTGAAGATGAGTCTTTCTTCACTGATATCCTTCCTTCTATATCTATAATGGATAGGCTTTTTGAGCCTCCTGAACCAGATACCCAAGTAGAAATCGAATTAGAACTACTAGATCCTGAAAATTTACAAATAACTGCATCTAAGCTAGAAGCAGAAAATATGAATAATTTAGAAGGAAGTACAGAACTAACTTCTCAAAATGATATAGGTCTCAGGAATTTTGATGGTAATATTGATTTTACAAATGAGACTATGATTACTGGATCCGCTACAGGTTTTTATTCAGATGAAATTTCAACCAATACATCTCTTACTATTGACCAAAGCATTGAAACAAATTCTATAAGTGCCTTTGAAACAGAATTATCTGATTACAGTTATCAAGTGGAAAGTATCGAGTTATCGTCTAATGAGACAAGTTCTGAATTAAATAAGTCCAATACTGCAGTTAACATAGACTCATTCATGGGAGATATTGAGATTAGGCCGGAGGATCAGGTTTTAGTTTTTGATGGACTTGTCTCTAGAGTGAACGCAGGACAAACAAGCTTCGGAAACTAATAAGTTAAAAAAGCTACATCCCCCTTATTTAGACATGATACCATTTCTAAACGGAGACCTTACAAATGTGTTCATAATCTTGCAAGTACTATCATTTCTATTGTTTTTTGTAATGATATTCTTCCTGCCTAGGCTGATGGTATGGCAGGCTAATAGAAGGATGACTTCTACGCTTACAGATCTTAAAGCGTACCATAACGATGCTGAGGCATTCTTTATGGAGAATATGAATGATCCTGAGGAATTCAAAGAGAAATATAGGTCTATGAAAAATTTCCAATTTTCAGCACCAACATCTATTGATCCAGCAGGAATGGTTGATAGGATGGAAAACGTATTAGACGCATCAGAACATAAATTTAAGAGGTTCGTAGCAAGAAATGCTGCAACTGAAGATGAAGAAAAACTAGCAGACCTAAATATGGCTTTTAAAGGAGTTATGGGGACTCATCAACTCCACAAAGTGATAGAACATTTCCAACAATTAGTAAACAAGACAAGAAACTTTCAGGTAATGACAATGATTCAAATGATTTTACCTATTTACACAGAACTTGCTGAGGCACAGCGAGGAGCTACAAGAGCATTTGCAGATAATGCGCCGATAGGCGATGCCATAGGGCCTTTAGTGGCTGCAAAACTGATTACCGAAGAACCAGAGAAAATTGCAGAAGATATAATTCACAGTGAAGAGACAATAAATAACCAAGAAGTACACGTGATTAAGAGTAATGGCCCTGGCGCAAGACTAGGTAAATATGGTGATGCTTTAGAAACTCTTGCAGATGAGAAAGAGTTAGATGCGGTTATTACTGTAGATGCAGCGGCTAAATTTGAATCAGAAGAAACTGGGACAGTTAATGAAGGAGTAGGAGTAATGATGGGAGGTCCAGGAGTAGAAAAAAGCAAGATAGAAGAAGTAGCAACAGACTATGGAATACCTTTAGAAGGCATAGTCATCAAGCAGAGCGCACCAGAAGCCAGTAAACCGATGAAAAAAGAAATTTATCAGGCTTATGATCCTGCAGTTAATAAAGTAAAAGAGATAGTTCAGGAATTTGAAGGTCCTGTAGCAGTTATCGGAGTAGGTAATACTTGCGGTATTGCTAATACTCGTACTGAAACACAGAATGTTCACGCTAAACTAGCCAAATACTGGAAAGAGTATGATCAAGAAGAGGACGATGATGTATCTTATATGGGATTAATGTCTATTTTTGGCGGACCTGATCAACAACTCAAAAACCAAGCCCACCAAACAATCTGGACAGGCCTAAGATAAGCTTTAAGCCTCCTAAATAAGGATATGTAATAGTAGGGAATACTTGTTATTTCCTTATATTTATTCAACCAAGGTTTATGTTTGCGTTAAGCCATAGTAAAAGTATGAGGAATTTTTTGATTTTTTTAGTGGCCTTGAGTTTAGGGCTAATCTTAGTGCATGCGTCGGCTGAGTTACCGGAATTTACAGCTTCTGATGAAGTTCAAGTTTCACAGGTAGATAATAATTCTAGTGTTGTAGAAGGCAAAAAGTATGAGTCAATTGTAATTTTTCGTAATGATGACGTGCAAAGAATGAGTGATGATTTTCTAGATGTGAATCAAATTTTTATTGATAATGAAGTTCCTGTAAGTAATGGTATTGTCGTGGAATGGTTTGACGATGAGCATAATAGCTCGGAATCATACAGTGAGGCCTGTCAAGACTTCAGAGAATTCCGCGATAATAACAGGGATTTGATTGAGTATTCTTCTCATGGTTTAACACATGATGGCCACGAGTTTAGGAACCTTGATTGGATGGAAGGCGAAGATAAACTTGAGGAAATTGATTTTTTCTTCGAGAATTGTCTTAATGACGAGGTAGAGGTGTTTATTCCTCCACAAAATGATATTAGCTCAACTTCGAGACTGTTATTGGAGGAATTTGGTTATAAAGTGATTTCTGGTGATAGGAGAATGAAATGGCAGGAGAATAAAGCTGTTTTAACGACTAACAAGTCCAAATTTCTAGATGAACGGACTCTACACCTAGGGCAATCTGAGATGTTTATCCATGATTGGAATACTGATCCTGTTACCTTTAAGGATTTATCAGAGATTAAGGATTCTTTTGATTATTCATTAGCGAATAATCATATACATATCCAGACTTTGCATTATAATCAAATGGCTGCTACTAATAATACGCATAAATTAGAAGAGTTGATTGATTATATGGATGGGCATGATGTTCGTTTTATGTCATTTGAGGAGATAATAAATCTTTTTGAAAGAGATAAAATCGTTTCTGTAGAGAACGGATGGATTATTAAGGAATAGTTGATACAGGTAGATAACGTTTAAACTTCTGTAATGCTATTCAATATCTATGAGCTTTGACAGAGAGACTTTTTTAGCTAAGAAAAACTTGCTTCTCTTAACAATATTTTTATTGTCGGCAGGTTTAGCAATATCTTATTCCTTTATTGATTCCGATGATGCTGATAGCAACTATGATGAGATTGAAGGAGATCGTATTGAATTTAATTTAGCCGGTAATAGTTCAGATGTTGGTAATATCGATCTAAAAACAGATTATCTAAGAGTAGATGGTATGAGGACTTTAGATTCTTCTGAACTTAATTTAGAATCGGATAATTGTCTAAGATTGCTAAATTATTCTGGTAGCGTTAATACTAATGATGGAGTGCTCCAAGGAGAAGCAGCAGGCTTTGCCACTTGCGATGTGAACGGAGAAATAGATATTAAGATTAATGAGGAAGTAGATGGCTTAGAGCAGGTATCTGTTGATAACTTAACTGAGAAAAAGAATTTTGATTTAGAAATAGAAGATATGGAATTTAATACAAATAATTTCTATAGCGAAGTTGATGAAGAGTCTGCTAATATTAGAATAAGAGATTATAACGGTTTTCTGACATTATACCCTCCTAATGGTATTCAGTTAGATGGGAAAGCAGTAGTAGAAATTAATGGGGAACTTATTTCAGAGAGTTAATCTATTTCGTCAAGCAATTTTGATGCTTTTTTATAGTGCATTTCTGAGATTTCATCCATTACGGTATATAATTTCTCTAATTTTTCCTTATCTGGTTGCTCCTCCGTTTTTATTGTTGCAATCCGATTATTAATTTCTCTTATTAGGATTTTATATCTGATGTGATTATAGGATTTAATTCCTCCGATTCCTATGATCAATGCAAAAACACTGCCTATTACCAAATAAACCGCGATTGAATTATTATCATCTGCACAATTATCTACTTCCTCATATTCATCGCTAGGAGTCCCATAAAGTATCTTGCAGTCGCCCTCATCATTTACATAGTGGGCTTTAGTTGAATTAGTTCCAGAGAACACTACATAATATTGTCCTGGCTCCGTAAGGTCAATTTCAAATAACTCCTCTGGCGCAGAATCATTGTATCGTAGTGCATACTCTTCTAAGTTTTCGCCTTCAATCACTCTGTAGAGACCGCTAGAATACTGATGTCCTGGTCCATTAAAACTTTCAGGATGGTTTTCGATATAGTTCTTGGCCCAATCTTTATCTTCATAGATGGAGAGTTGAATGCGGCCGTTTGAGAAATTGGTAAGTTCAAAACCGTCATAGACTCCTACATTATAATTTTCAAGAGTTTCATAATTGCTTTCGTCAATAGTCTCTACTGATACATTACGAACCTCACTATCTCCATATATTTTATCAGCGGAATGAATCATATCTAACTCTTCATCTATGCTGATTTCGCCACTAGAGCCAGAAACAAAAAAGAGCGCTAGAAAGACTATTAGAATTAAACTGAGTCTACGCATAAGAACAATGAATAATTAGGAGTATAAAAAATTATATTTTACCGAAGTCTTTTTAGTAAACAAATACCTTAAACAATATATGCGTAAATTTAGTTTGATAATACTATTTGGGCTTTTCTTTTTCCTTATCTCGGGCGCACATTCTTTCGAATCTGATAGAGAGGATGATGATGTTCCTGCTCCTAGCGATGATATTCAGTGCTGGAACTTTGAAGATGATGATGCCGATGGTGATGCGCCTCCGGGCGGAGACCCTGAAAATGTTGGGAGAGGCCCTTTTGATGTCGATTCCGGATGTGTTAATCCTTACTGGGAAGATCCAAATGAAGGTATGATATGGGATACTCATCTTACTGCAGAAATGGAAGGGCTCAGCACCGGTGCGGATGTATTTGATGAAGGTTCCGATAATCCTGATCCAATGAGCACAGAATCAATATTTTTTGATAATACTGTTTACAGAGGAGATTATAGTGACCAAGAAGAATGGGAAGATAACACAAATAATGAAAATAAATTATTCAATTTCGTAGATGCTCAAAGAGGAGAAGACTCTGTTGATGAGGAAATCGATGGTGTGGAGCTTAACGCCTATGGTTTTGGATATCCTAGAGATATTAGTATTGACCAAAATGATTTGGAAACTTGGGATAGAGAAGGTGTAGAACAGGATCCAGAAATCACAGAAAATAGAGTTATTGATACGCCTCATGGTTTAAGTTCTGCTTGTGGAAACGGGCTGGAGGATGTTATTTCTGATAACGCAAGGGAGAATACAAATTCCTTAGGGGATGAAGATGGTTATACGGGCGGCGATTTCATTAATTGTAGAGGAGATTATGGGCGAATTTTGCTTAAGTACGATATGGATGGTAATGAAGATAGTGTGGAACATAATTATGGTAATGATGATTTAGAATGTAGAAATGATGATGGAAATGCAGATGCCGATGGAACTACTGGATCTTGTGGCAGTTGTGGAGGCAGTTCTAACACAGGTAGTGCAAGCTGTGAAGGCGATTACGAAGATTATGGTGATCAAGAAGGAACGAATTACTATGAAAATCCCGGTGATTTGATAGAAGAGTATAGATGTACAAGAGATAGCACTTGTGGTGGTTCTGGAGCTTCAAGCGGTTGTGATGACCACGATAGTTATAGATATATTTCTAGTTGTAATAGTCATGATTGCGGCCCATGTGGTAACGATACAAGATATTCTGTAGGGAGCAGAACAACGCAACATTGTGGCCAAGGAGATACTAGAAGCTGGTCTGGAGTACAGGATTCAATATGCGCAGACAGCGAATATAGTGTTGTAGATGGCGGAGGTAGAACAAACAATAATAGAATGGACAATGACCCGGCAGCAACATATACTCGCTTCACATCTTATGCTGATAATTCTTGGACTGATAGTGATAATGAAAGAAGCGTAAGTGATGATACTCCTAATAATTGGAATGATGGTTCCGGCAAGGTTTGGGCAGGATATGATTTTGCGGCTACAATAAATCCTGATGGACCTGAAGGTAACGGAGATGGGTTCATAGTTATTGATGAAAATGCGGGAAGTAATTCTAATGATATTGATAGAGTAGTAGGTAGAGAAAGCCCTAATGGGGAGGATACAGTAGGGAGAAATGTTCATTATGGTGTAAGAGAAGCCGGAGAAAATGATGGGAGTGCTACTGAGAGACTTGACTATGACTTCATAGATATGGTTGATCTAGAATGTCCCGGAGATAAAACAGTTTGTATTAGATACGTAGATTTCTGGGTTGATGGTCCGGGAGAAACCGATGGCACTCCGGGAGATCCACACTGGACTATAGATGAGTCTAATCCTTCTAATCCTTCGGACTCAGATATAAGAAACGCTTTAAGAGCTGATTCTGAGGCAATAACATTAGATGAGGGCTATTCAGCTTGTAAAGCCGCTAATAGAATTGCCGAGTTAAATCCGGAAAGTATAGCAAGTGACATAGACTGGGAAAATAATGATGATGCTGTAAGAGGGGAATTAGTAGATTGTGATTATATGAGGGAGGAAGGAGGAGAGCATAGAAATATTGCTCCTTTACCTGAGGCTTGTGGTGATGAGGATGATGAGCATTTGATGGTTATGGAAGGATCTTCTGTAGATGGTGATACTTCTGAACAATGGCTGGGTCATGAGCAAGCGTGTGTTGATTGGGATGATGAAGTAGATGATAATGGAAGAGATTTAACAAGTAGTGCTTGTGTGAATCAGGGCGATGCTTGGGCTGAAGGTACGGTGATGAACGTGGCTTCTGAGAGAAATGGCGAGTACCCTTATACCACCGAAGGATGGGAAGAAGGAGGTGACAGTCCTGATTGGCAGGTCTGTTTAGACATCGATGATTATGTTGAAGATGATGCTCCAAGACCTTACAATCATAGACATAATGATCCTGATAATGACCATTACGGAGGCCAATGGTATGATTTGGATGATGAGAGAATTAACGAGTATTTGAGAAATAATGAGAATAATTTACCTGAAAGTATTGATTCAAGTACTGCAGGAGAAGAAAATCAGGAAATAGACTATATTGACTATTACTATACTGAAAACCCTAACCCACAACACAATGATTATAACCCTAAAGGAGGTTTAGAAGGAACTGCATTGATAGCTGATTGTGGTCCGGGTCTTTTGTGCGGAGATAATGAGGATGAAGATCGTGGAGATGTTTCCTCAGCCACAAGAGGTGATGGAGTATACTTTGGATTTTCTGATACTGGCCAATCAACCTTTGATAGATGGTCTAGAGATGAAGACTATCATCCACAAGGTATGTGGTCAAGAGATCAAAACGAAGAGATTGGTGACAACTATAATATTATAAGCGGAGAGCCTGAAGAATCACGCCAAGAAGAAAGATTTGGGAATCATATTATAGAGCCCAGAACAGATTACTTAGGATATCTAGTTAGATCAGAATCCGCCTCAGATCAGTTAGGAACATCCAACCCTGACTACGATAACCATGATTGGTGGTTTAACACGTATGTTGATGAAGATTCAGCCGTACAATATGCTTACGCCGAAGGCCCAGACTGGGCAGTTGATTCTACAGGAGTCCCTTATCCACCGGGAGGGTCAAGCGAATCAGCAGAATACCTAGTCGGCAGTGATTCAGAAGCTGGAAACCATAGACACATCGATTATGACAACTCTCCTAGAAGCAGCTGGGAGCAAAGTAGCATAGAAAAAACCGATAAAGCCCATGGAAACTCAATTATAGTAGTAGCCAACGATAATAATGACCACGGATTCGATGAAGGACAGGCCTACTGGATTGACCCCGATGATATATTTGAAGAATGGGAAAACGATAACATAGACAGGAGTTACTGGTAAAAAATGAGAAAAAAAATAGTTTTAACACTAATTTGTATTAGTTTAGCTACTACTACAGCCGCAGAAGTAGTTGATGATTTTGAAAGAGGAAATATTGATCCTTATACTTTTGATGGTAGCGGAGATTCAAGCTATATTTCAATCAGCTCTTCTGAAGTTTACTCAGGTGATTATTCTCTAGAAGTTGAACCTGCAGGAACTAGCGGTAATGGCATCTACTCGGAAACAGGATTAAACTACTATCCTCAAGAAGGAGACTCAGTTAGATGGAAAACCTATTTTGACAGTTTAAACTCAGGTGTTTTCGGAGCCCGTTACAGAGTACGTATGGGAGATCCTGATAGCATTGAGGTAAGATATGACAGGAGAGATCAAGAATTAAGACTAACTGGAGAGTCTACAAGCGATGAAAGCGTAAACTGGGATAACTATTTGAATCAATGGCTAACTACAGAAGTCGATTGGGGTGAAGACGAAGTAAATGCTAGGGTTTATGATGAAAATAATAATTTAATCGCTGATGTGACCGAACAGTCTCCCGGTTCAAACAATAATCAGTATCTTCATTTCAGAATTACTTCTAGCGTGGCAGGGGATTCTACCGCATACTTTGATGATATTACAGCTCAACCACAACTAGACTTATTTAATCCTGGTCCTGAAGGGACAATAAGCTCAAATAGTCCTGAATTAGAGATTGATGTTACACATCCTGAAGATCAAGAAGTAGTCGTAGAATTCTTTGATGGAGAAATAGGGGAAAATCCTCCTATTGGCTCAGATATAGTAGACGGATCAGGGACAGCATCCACAGAATGGGAAGGCCTTCAAAATGACGAGACCTACGAGTGGAGTATCCGTGCTTGCGATGAAGATAATAACTGTGTCGATGATGGCGTATGGAGTTTAGATATAGAATCAGCAGAGTGGGACTTAGATATAAGCGGTCCTACCGATGCTACCCGAGGATTCAGCGAACAATATTCTGCAGAAGTTACTAACACAGGGTCTACTACAGGCGCTCCAGGACTCATCAGATTGACAAAAGATGGGAGTCTAGAAGATACTGAACAAGTTGGTGAGCTAGAGCCCGGAGATGATTACGAATTATCTAATTTCATCACCTTTAATGCCGAAGGATCCAAAGAAATCTGTGCAGATATTGAACACGGAGAAGAAGAGTGTATGACTGTCGAAGTCGAAGAATCAGATGATAATATTTATGAATGGAGAAGTCTAGTCAATTTTAGACTCGACCTAACAGGCCCTGATTCAGGATTAGGATGGGATATGGATAGTACTTGGCATCCAGGTCTAGATGATTATTCTTCGCTTCAAATTGATTTTGAAGATAATAGACAAGTAGTTTACACTGATATTTACTGGCAAGATACCTATGAAATAGTCGATGATGGCCAAGATTTATCGGAAGGAGACCTACTTGATGTGCACGAGCCTCCTATGTGTGGTGATGACGAAGAAGAATACTTATTAGAAGAAATGGGTCAATCAATTAACTCCGAGCAATTTGAAGGACGTTACGCTTGTGCGGACAATAATAATTACTGCGTATACAGACAATCATCAGGACCTAAAATATTCGACAGAGAAGATAAAATAAATACAGATCAAGAAGGAGAGCAAAGAGGCCGTTTAAAGAATAACGAAGCGATTTGCGCCCAAAGACCAGGACTAGAAAATATAGATCAAGATAATCATAACCTAGAGAGGCCTCACGACCTAACCCCTCAATGGTACAGTCAAGATTATGCGAATGAAATTGAAGGCTCAGCAGTAATTGATGTACCTGATCAAAATTTGTGTAGAGAAAACACTTTATTTGATAGTGATGCTAAGAGATGGATTGATTATGACTACATAAATGATCATCCTCTTGCTGTTACTGGCGGAATTGATGATTCATGGAATCCTAGAATGGATCAAATGAGTCATCCATATTACATTTCTGATCCTAGTGGAGAAAACTGGGACCTTGATGGAAATCAAGGACCTTTAGAACAAGGATACAGTCCGGTTCCAACAGGTACAAGTGACTTATATGAAGGGCACGACAGTAATTATGAGGACAAGTCTGTTGTAGCCGATCCAACTAATATGCAGTATGGTTTCTGTGCAGGAGACGATGCTTCAGAGTATTACATCACACAGAGCTCACAAACCCGGTTTGTAGATGATGAAGACGATATTATAGGCGTTGCTGAGGCGCCTGACTCATGTGTTTTAGACAATTCAGAGTATGATGTTGTTGAAGATAGTCTAGAACATGAAAACTTTTCTCCTGAAGAGCTCCAAGATCAGAGAATGTTATATCAAGAAGGAGATACTATAGAAATAGAATCTGAGGGGACTCAGAGAGAAATTGGTTGTTTCGGAAATGAATGGTGGGATGATTGGCCTATCCACTTCTTAGAAGATGATATGAACGTAGCACTTACTGATACTGATAGAACTACATTCAGAGTAATTAACCCTAGAGCTACTGAAAGAACATTTGATCTAACATTATCTACTGGAAACGATGAACTTGAAACAATGTCAAGCTTTGAAGAAACCGGAACTGATGAAATGACAGTAACTGTGCCGGGAGAGAGCTCAAACCTGTATGAAGTTGAAGTTGTCGGAATTGAAGAGATAGATGATAAAGAACTACAAGTTAGAGCAGAATCTACTGCAGGGGATCTAGATGGAACAGATACTATAGATATATCAGTAATTGAAGGATATGTATCAGACACTGAAGGGGAAGTACGCGATGTACCGGGAATAACAATTATCCAAATTGCAGCACTATTCCTACTAGGTTTGATGTACTTTGTTTACAGGGAATAAAAAATTTTTATCTGTAATATGCCTAATTACAGGTTAAAAAGTCCTTTCCGCTCTTCAACAATCTTTTCTGTACCGTGGTTTTTTTCTGCGTGTTTTTCCAATGCTTCTTTCATTGAAAAGATTTTACCACATACAGTACATTCCAATACTTGTTCCATAAAAACAACTTTACGTTAAGCAAGTATTAAAACAGATTCGATATATTTATTCGGTATGGGACAAGAGCTAGGAATAACTGTTAGCAAACAAAAAAATCCTTCTGAATGGTATACGCAAGTTGTACAAAAAGCTGATTTAGCAGATTATGCGCCTGTGAAAGGCTGCATGGTGATAAAACCTTATGGAATGCAGATTTGGAATTCTATTAAAGAAGAGTTTGATAAAAAGATAAAGGCTACAGGAGCAGAAAACGCGTATTTCCCTTTGTTCATCCCGGAATCTTATTTAGAAAAAGAAGAGGATATAGTCGAGGGATTTGATCCTGAAGTAGCATGGGTAACACATGGTGGAGAGAAAGAGCTTGAAGAAAGACTTGCAGTTAGGCCTACATCTGAATCCATAATTGCGCCATTTATTTCTAAGTGGGTTAGGAGTCATAGGGATTTGCCTTTAAGGCTTAATCAGTGGGCTAATGTAGTAAGATGGGAAGCTACAGATACTAGGCCATTCCTTAGAACACGAGAATTCCTTTGGCAAGAGGGACATACAGCTCACGCTACAGAAGACAGTGCAGATGAGGAGACAGAACTCAGACTTGAACAGTACAGAGAAGTTATTGAAGATCATCTTGCTATTCCATCAGTATTAGGCTATAAGCCTGAACACGATAAGTTTCCTGGTGCTAAGTATACAACGACTATTGAGACGTTGATGCCTGATGGTAAATCAATTCAATCAGGTACGAGTCATCAATTAGGCCAACACTTTGCAGAGGCGTTTGATATAACCTTTGAAGACGAGAATTCTGATGAAAAAGTTTGTTGGACTACATCTTGGGGGTTATCTACCAGAACTGTTGGTGCTTTAATTATGGCTCATGGAGATGATGATGGATTAAAGCTGCCTCCTAAAGTTGCTCCTATTCAACTAGTTATTGTACCAATTTATCAAGATGAAACTAAAGAGGAAGTTTTGGAATATTCTGGTAAGTTACAAGAGCAGATAAAGCGTTCCAAAGGTTGTGGTTGTAGAGAAGACATTAGAGTAGAGTTAGATGACAGAGATCATAGAAGTCCGGGTTATAAGTTCAATGAATGGGAGCTTAAGGGAGTACCGTTGAGAATAGAAGTTGGTCCTAATGAGGTAGATGAGGATGCAGTCACAATTGTTAGAAGAGACGATGGAAGTAAGGAGATGGGGATTGATAGACGAGAGTTTTTGCATTCAGTTGAAGATAGGCTTGGTGAAATCCAAGAATCTATGTTTGATGAATTAGAAAGCTATCTTGATGAGAATATTCGTGAGGCTTCTAGTAAAGAGGAGATTTTAGGCACCATTGGTAAGAGCCGGGGTTATGTGAAAACGAGGTGGTGTGGTGATGAAGCGTGTGAAAAAGAGGTTAAAGATCAGATTTCAGCAGAAATAGTTGTGCTTCCGTTTAGGGAAGATAGTGAGCCTGAGACTATTCAGGATTCCGAGAATGTGATAGGCGGGGATTGTGCGGTTTGCGGTGAATCTGCTAAGAGGTGGGCTTATTTCGCGAAGAACTACTGATTTAATAACTTCTTTTTTTTGTTTTCAATTAAAACTATAAGTTTTTTGTTATGTATTAGTGACTATGGGTTTTGAGGATGTCAAAGGTCTGCACAATATTCAGGAGACCCGAAATTTTTCACATAGATTTTTCGATAATTTAGATAATCAAAAAATCAGTTTTGATAATTTTGTGATTGATATAAGTACTTCTTATTCAATTTCGAGGGGTCGAAAGTATATCTCCGATCTTTTTCGAGAAAATAATTCTTTTGAAGATGCTATTAGAATAGTTGGTAATGAAAAATTTGAAAGACGTGATGATACCGATAGGATTCTAAGTTTTAAGTCTACGCCATATTCTAGGCTTAAGGCTCTTGAAAAGCTTGAAGGGAATTTTTTCCATCCTGATATAACAAAAAATTGTTTAGAGTCAAGTTCTAGACCTATGAACGATGTTGAAGGACTTTTGCAGTATTTAAATAGTTTTTCTGAGCCTTTGCCAGTAAAGGATATTATGGGCGTTGAAATTTATGAGTCTGTTGAGCTTGGAGGGGTAGAAATTAGCGAAGATGAGGCTCTAATAAGAGCTTGTGGTACTTTAGAGGGGGAAACTCTAGTTCTTACCTACGATGAGGATTTTGTTGATTATGATATTGACGCTAGTGTACCGGAACTATTTTATGCAGCCTCTGTCAGTTAACTAAAGTCTGTTGGTGTTGTTGGCACGGCGTCTATAAACGAAGTATGCTTTCATTATCAGAGTAATGGTTTGCTCAGTTCATTTTGGTTTTCCAAATACCTATTTAAATCTAAACAAAGCAAGTTTATCTAGAGAGAATTTTGCTCTCGGGTTTCTATCAGGTGATAATAGATGGAAAATAATAATGATGGTAAAGTAGAAGAATTTCAAACAGGAACAACAACAGTAGGTTTAACAACAGAAGGAGGAGTAGTATTAGCCGCAGACAGGAGAGCTTCTATGGGGAGGTTAACTGCGTCAAAGTACGCTAAGAAAATTTATAGATTAGATGATAGTATTGGATTAACAATAGCTGGAAGCGTGGGAGATGCACAAAAGGTAGTTAGAGTTATGAGAGCTCAACTTAAACTTCACCGCCTTGAAACAAAGGAATTAAGCGTCAAAGGTGCTGGAACACTGCTCTCAAACATTTTACATGGTAATAAAATGATGCCATTTATGAACCAATTTATTTTAGGAGGTTTAGATGATGGGAAAGGAGTTCTATATGATCTCGATCCTGCAGGAGGTTTGATGGCTCATGAATACTTTACAGCAACAGGTTCAGGAAGTCAGATGGCTTATGGGGTTTTGGAAGATAATTATGAGGAAGATATGAGTCATGACGATGGTATCAAACTTGCCAAAAGAGCAGTGCAATCTGCTATGGAGAGAGATACAGCCTCAGGAAATGGTATAATGGTTGCAGAAATCACTGAAGATGGTTTTGAGGTGCTGGAGCAGTCAGAGCTCAAGCAAGTCGTGAAATAAATCTATATTAAACAGGTTTTCATTTATGGAAGAACTAAAAGACATTAAATCAGAGATACCTAGGAATTCAAATGTATCAGAAATAAGATACGAAGCATCAGATATAGTACTATATACTGATAGCGAAGACTTTTTCTTAAACAATAAAGACACAGTCAAACAGCTTGTATCCAAACTCAAGAAAAGAGTAGAAGTAAGACCAACATCGAAACTTTTCAGAGACCCAGAAACCGCGAAAGAAAAAATTGAATCATTAGTATCAGAAGAAGCAGGATTAGAAGATACAATATTCCAGCCAAGCCTCGGTAAGGTCATAATAAGAGCTAAACGCCCCGGAAAGGTTATCGGTAATAATGGAGAAGGAATTAAAGAAATACGAAAACAAACTTTATGGGCTCCACAAGTTGAGAGAGTTCCTGCAATCAAATCAAAAATAGTTGATAAAGCCCGTGAACTCACAGTTGAAGACCCAGAGTTCAGAAAAAAGTTCTTACATGAAGTAGGAGAAAAAATTAGGTTAGACAAAACAGTAGGCGACGAATGGATCCGAGTATCATCACTAGGAGGTTTCAGACAAGTAGGAAGAAGCTGTATACTAGTCCAAACAGAAGAATCAAACGTTCTACTCGACGCAGGAATAGATCCTAGTGCAAAATCAGGAACAACACAAAACTATCCATACCTAAATGCGCCAGAACTCGACCTCAGAGACCTAGATGCAGTAGTCCTATCTCACGCGCATATGGACCACTGTCTAACTCCCGATACTCCTGTAACTATGGCAGATGGCGAAAGAAAGCCGATAGCAGAAGTGCAAGAAGGAGATAAACTAAAAGCATTCAACTGGGAGACTGGAGAACTAGAAGAAGGTACATGTACCGGCACTAAAGAAGTAAAAGATGACAGCTACCTTGAAATAAAAACGCATTACAACAATATCAACGCCTCAGGAGACCACAAATTTTTCAGAGTTGAAGAATTAGAAGTTAACGAAGTTGAGGCCATAGATCTAGAAACTGGAGATATGATTCCTAGAAAATCCGTAGATCGAGGCTCAAAATATGTTGAACTAGAGAAACCTGATTACAAAGAAGGAACAGTTACTTATCCCGAAGAACTTAACAGAGAGCTTGCTCAGTTAATAGGTTATTTCTACGGCGACGGACATCATACAAGTAACGGGCTAAGTCTTACAGACAAAAATAAGGATTGTCTTCAAACCTATAATGAAATTATAAAATCGATTTTTAACTACAGAGGAACTATCAAGAGACACTCTGAGGGAACTAAAAACGCTTACGCTCTTGAAATCAATAATTTTGGAATTGTAAGGTTTTTACAACAGAACTTTGAAGGCCTACATGAAAGCAGAGTAGACTCAACTCTGCCTAACAAGATACGACTTGGAGATAATGAAGTTGCACAAGGATTTATCAAGGGTCTTTTTGACGCCACAGGAGATGTTAATAATAAGGTGAGTATGTCCCAGTCAACTCCTGAGGCACGCAAACAAATACAGAATCTTCTTTCTTCAATAGGGATCAAAGCATCGAATTCTGATCCAGGCATCAAAGTATCAATATCTTCAGGAGATGCTATTCAAAGATTTATTGATGATGTAGGTTCAGACCATCCGGCAAAATCTAAAAGATTAAGTGAGCTTCAATCAAACTTGTCAGGTAGTTCTAAAGAAATTATGCCTGTAACCTCAGAAGATTTGCATAAAGTTCTGGATGAAGCAGGAATGATTGGAAAAGTAAATGGAAGTCCTAACTATAAAGAACTAGATAGTTGTTTAGTCGACTGGTATAGAAGAAATCCTGGTAGCTATGCTACAAAGAACACGGTTGAAACGCTTGTCAGTACTTTAGAGCAACGAGTATCAGATATGGAATCCTTAGGAACTGATAATATTTCAGAAACTAGGCGAGAAATATCATTAACTCGAGATTTAGTGACTCAATCAACTGGTGGGTCTCTAAGACAACTACAACTTATAGAGGATAAAGGACAGCAAACGGAGTACAAACTTGAAGTTGAATCTTATGTTAAAACTAAGCTAGATGAGGCAATAGTCAAAACCCGTGAAAATATTGAAAAACTCAAACATCTTTTGAATCTAGATCTAGAATGGCAAAAAATAATAAGTATAGAAGAAGAAGACAATGACTACGGCTACTTAGTAGATATTAGAGTAGATCCACATCATAACTTCATAGCCAATGATCAAGTAGTACACAACTGCGGGATGATTCCATATCTATACAAGATGGGTTATGATGGTCCTCTTTACTGTACAAAGCCTACAAGAGATATCATGATTATGATGACTTTAGACTATATAGGGCTTGCTCATAGTGAGAATAATAGAGCGCCTTATGATTCTTCTGCGATTAAAAAAGCAGTTAAGAGAACTATTACTCCAGATTATGGAGAAGTAACTGATATTACGCCTGATATGAGGCTGACATTGAAAAACTCAGGCCACATAATTGGGAGCGCACTTACGCACTTACACGTCGGAGAGGGCCTCCATAACATTCTATACACTGGAGATTATAACTATGACTCAACAGAGATGTTAAGACCTGCTGATACAAACTTTCAGAGAGTTGAAACTATGATAACTGAGGCCACCTATGGAGGCCGAGATGATAAGCAGGATTCTCGTGATGAGTCAGATAAAAAATTCCTCTCAAAGATGAAGCAGACTCTAAACAAAGGAGGAAAAGTGATTGTGCCTGTTTTCGCAGTCGGTAGATCGCAAGAAGTTTTAGGTCTTTTATCAGATGAAATGGACCGGAAGTATTTTGATTATCCTGTATACGTTGATGGCATGATTAATGATGTTAACGCACTTCATACAGCATACCCAGAATTCTTATCTGAAAAAGTTCAGGATAAAGTTCATAGAAAAAATTCTCCGTTCCTAAAGGAAAATATTAAGGCTATTGGAAGTTACAATGAACGTCAAGAAGTCTATGAATCAGGACCATGTATTATTCTAACAACATCAGGTATGATTACCGGAGGCCCTATAATGTCTTATCTAAAAGAAGAGGGTTCTAATCCTGATAACGCACTGATTTTTGTTGGTTATCAAGCTGAAGGAACACTAGGAAGAAAAATACAGAGCGGTAAAAGCCCTGTCAAAATTAATGGCGAGAAAATAGATATCAACTTAGATGTGTTAACAGTTTCAGGTTTCTCGGCTCACAGTGACAGGCAACAAATCATAAACTACTGTAAAAACTTAAGATCTACACCTAACAGGGTTCTAACAAATCACGGTGAAAAGAAGAAATGTTTCTCACTTGCTTCAACACTTCATAAAGTATTGAGAATAGATACTTCGGCACCGCAGAACTTGGAAGCCAATAGACTTAACTAAACTCTAAAAGTCTTAGCGACAAGGAGAATAATATGGCAGACGTAAAAATAGGGCTTGAAACACACTTACAGTTAGATACAGAGTCAAAACTTTTCTGCAGTTGCAGAAATGAACAAGATGCAGAACCAAATACTCTAGTCTGTCCGACTTGTTTAGGCCATCCAGGTTCTAAGCCAGAAATGAACAAAGAAGTGTTGGAACAAGCGTTTAAAGTATCGAAAGCCTTAGATTTAGAGTTCAATCCTGTGTCTGAGTTTGCCCGGAAAACATATTTCTATCCTGATATGTCTAAGAATTATCAAATTACTCAGTATGATCGGCCTGTTGCCGAGGATGGTTGTTTTGACATAAAGATTAGAGATGAAAAAAAGAAAGTTAGAATAAAGAGGCTCCACATTGAAGAAGATCCAGCAAAGCTGGTCCATGAAAAAAATTACTCCAAAACAGACTACAACAGAGCAGGCACACCCTTGCTTGAAATAGTTACTAAGCCTGATTTGAAGTCGCCTGAAGAAGCACGGGCATACCTACAGCAACTGGCTCACGTACTCGAATACTTGCAGGTTTATAGCCCTAGCTCAAGCTATTCGATTAAGAGTGATGCGAATATTTCAATCAATGGAGGAGAACGAGTAGAAATTAAAAATATTACAGGAACCTCAGCAATTGAAAAAGCATTAAACTACGAGCTCTCTCGTCAAAAACAGCTTACAAAACGTAAAAAAGAAGTAACTCAACATACCAGAAGATACAATCCAGATATGGGATCAACAGTTAAAATGAGAGAAAAAGAAACTGAAGAAGATTATGGCTATATCTATGATCCTGACCTAACCACTCAAAATGCCGTATCTTCAAAAAACGTTGAAATTCCAGAACTTCCTAGAGAGAAACTTCAAAGATTTAAGACAGAATATGGGCTCAAAACCAAAATTGTGGAATCTCTTATTTCAGATCCTGAACTTGCGAATGCTTACGAAATACTTGTAGAAAAACATGACAATAGGCAAACAGCTACCTTATTAACAGGAGATTTGAAGAAAGTGCTTAATTATAATGATATTAGCTACACCGAAGCAGAACTAGAGACAAAGTGGCTTTCCCAACTTCTAACCATGATTGAAGGAAATAATATAACTGATAGAAATGCTGAAAAAGCGTTAAGAGAAATAGTAAAATCTCCTCAACCCATAACAGAAATCGTTGATAAGCTAGGTCTTGAAAAATCAGAAGAAGATGAGGTACTCCAATCAGTATCAAATGTTATCGAAGAAGAAACTAACGCTGTAGAAGACTACCTAGCCGGTGATGAAGGAGCTTTGAACTACCTAGTCGGTCAAGTGATGCAGGCAACACAAGGCGGAGCCGATCCTAAAGAGACACGAGAAATTCTTATAGAAGAACTAGAACAATAATTGTAAGAATAATGACTCCCCAAAAAATTGAAGAAAATCTTGGAAAAATAGATACTAAAGATGTAGCGCAAAAGCGCTTCAAGATGTTTAAAATATTTGAAACAATAATTAGAAATGAACTACAAGCTACAAATGACTCTTTAGACTTATCTGAATTAAAGAACAATAACAGCTACCTATACAAGCTTTCTCAAGACTTCTTACTATCATCTAGCACTATGGAAAAAGAGAGAATACTGCGAAAAATAATCGAATATGCTTCTAAATGAACAAATTAATCTTAAACTTGGTTCACATCACTCTTCAGTATTTTAAGCCCTATTTCTGTTCCTGCTTCATCACTGAATATTCTTAACGGAACATTATCATCTATTTTATGGTATACTTTCCACTCTTCTCCATCAAGAGCTATACTTCCTTTCTCTATAGACTCAGCTACATCTCTCAAGAACTTTGCTGCATCTTCCTTAGCTAAACTAAACTCTTTCTCCACATATATCGCCTCCAAAAATATTTAGTTAGGCGAACATTTCGTCTGGATGCCGGTTTTCGTTACCTAGGAAGTCTTTTTCTATACCTAAATTACCTTCCTTCAAGTCCTTAATAGCTTCGTTAAAGTCTTTCATTGATACTTTAGCATTACTAACATCATCAAATCTCTCTAAAGCATTGACTGCAGCTTGTCTAGCTATCTGCTTGATATCTCGCCCAGTGAAATCATCATCAAGCTCTGAAGCAACTAGCTCAATATCAATATTATCTTCTAGCTCTAATTTGCGAGTATGAACCTGTAGAATCTCTTTTTTGGCCTCCATATCTGGTACAGGTACTTCAATCGCTGAAGTTCTATTAAGCAACGCAGGATCCATTATATCAGGAGTGTTTGTTGCAAAGACCGAGATTACGTTATCCTCTCCCTCTGAGTCAAGACCATCAAGCTCGCTCAACAGCTGGGACATTGTTCTCTCAACTTCCTCTCCTCCGTGTCTTCTATCATCAAGCCTCTTCTTTGCAATAGCATCAATTTCGTCTATAAACACGATTGCTGGCTTTTCGCTCGCCCTAGCTTGCTCATAAAGTCTCTTCACCTTTTTGGCTCCTTCACCTATAAATTTTTCTACTAGCTGCGGGCCATTAATCATAAACATATCTGCATCATATTCATTGCTTAATGCCTTAACCAAATGGGTTTTGCCGGTTCCAGGCCTTCCAATTAATAGTATAGATTTATCCATGTCTAGACCCCAACTCTGTATCTTGTCAAGTTTATCAGAGTTTAATTGTGCTCCAACATTTGAATTTAGAGATTTAATCACGTGATCTAGACCTCCAACATCCTGAAATGTAGTCTTAGATGTCACAGGCGTGAATTCGCTGTCTCGAACTTTTTCAACCACATCAGTTATCTTGAAAGTATTTGGATCTAGAGCTACTTCTGTTCCAGGTTGTAAATCATCTGGATTATAACCTTGAGGCACTTCAACACCATATCTGCCTTTCATATTTCCTGAGGCTTCAACCCATATTCTGCTACCATCAAACTCAGAAACAATTACTCCTCTAAGCACTGGAGTCTTTAATTTAGTACCATTCGGATTCTTTTCCTTTGTCTGTTGTTGGAAGTACTGTGGAAATTGTACTCTCTGTTTTTTACCATCTTTATTTTCTTTCTCCAAGTCTTTGTTGTTCTGTTCAGACATTTGAAGCACCTCGGCCAAAAAATTTCTGAGTTTCGCGTACCAGTTAACCCAGATCACTGTGATACAAAAGGCCTTCTTATCTTTATAAATCAACTTGAAACAATAGAAATAGGCCTTATAAGAGCTAATGGATAATTATTCTTATGGCAAATACTAAGATTGTGGCAACAATAGGTCCTGCTACATCTTCAAAACAGAAGCTAGCAGACCTAATAGACGCGGGAATCGATGTCGCAAGACTAAACTTTTCTCACGTAGATCACGAAACACATTTGAAAACTTTTGAAACAGTAAGACAAGTATCAGAAAAAACAGCTGTAATGGCCGATACAAAAGGCCCTGAAATTAGGCTGGGCGAAGTAAGAGAAAATACAATACTTGAAAAAGGTCATAAAGTAGAAATCCGCTTCGGCGAAGATGTATCAACCAGCGAGACACTATACGTAAATTATGAAGGTCTTTTGAACAATGTTCAGCCCGGTGATGAAATAAGAATAGATGATGGTCTCATTACCCTAGAAGTAGAGAAAGCGGAAGATTTCATCGTAGCAACAGTTATCTATGGCGGAGAACTATCTGACAGAAAGGCAGTGAACGTACCAAATAGAGACATAGGTCTTGAAGCTCCGACAAAGAAAGATAGAAAAGACATTAAGTTCGCAGCAAAACATGGATTTGACTTTATCGCATTATCTTTCGTTAAGCAGGCTCAAGATGTTCATACAACAAGAGAAATTCTTGAAAATGAAGGCTCAAGTGCACAAATAATTTCAAAAATAGAGCATGCTAAAGCAATAGAAAACTTTGATGCAATACTTGAGGCTTCAGATGCCATAATGGTTGCTAGAGGAGATCTTGGAGTTGAACTTCCTGCAGCACAAGTACCTAGACTTCAAAAAGAGATAATTCAGAAATGTAATAGGGCAGGTAAGCCAGTGATTACAGCCACGCAAATGCTTGAATCAATGACGGAAAGCCCGACAGCAACAAGGGCCGAAATTTCCGACGTAGCGAATGCAGTAATGGATGGCACAGACGCAGTTATGCTTTCTGGAGAGACAGCCATTGGCCAATATCCAATAAAATCAGTTGAGACTATGGATGAAATCTGTAATGCTGTTGAAGACTCAATTAAGGATGAAATCCATCACACTGTGAAATACAAATCAGGTAGTAGGACAGAAGTAATCTGTAAAAACGTGTGGCAAGCCTCAAAAGACGTAGACTCTTCACTAATCATGGCTCACACAACTTCAGGCTCCACCGCAAGAAACATATCGAAATACCGGCCTGATACACCTATAGTAGCCTTTACGGAGTCTGAAGAAGTTGAAAGACAACTCAAACTTGTATGGGGAGTAACTCCGTTCTATCAAGAATTTGCTGATAATGTCGAAGAAATGATCAGAATTTCTGCAGAAAGGCTAAAAACGCTAGAATTAGCCTCTGGAGACGATACACTGATTTTGAGCGCTGGAATACCAACATCCTCTACAGGAACTACAAACATGATGCAGATAAGGACTATGGAAGAGATTTTGTAATCTCTCAAAATCATAACTAGGGGGTTATGGGAAAAATTTTTCTTAACACCTCCCTTCATTTTCTTCTATTCTTTATCCTGCTATCTCTTCTAAATCTTCGGAAGACCTAATTAAGAAGTATGAAGAGTAACGAGCCCGCAGGGATTTGAACCCTGGACCTTTCGGTCCGAAGCCGAATGCTCTGTCCAGACTGAGCTACGGGCCCTACATTAAGAATTAACAACCTTTATCTTATAACCTTCTAAGACTTGCTCACGATGCTCACTAATCTTATTTTTCAAGCTAGTAGATAATTCAGAAACCCTAACACCTTCACCATATATAACAGGATCTACAGCTCTAGCCTTAGTTGACTCAATGAAATCGTAATCCTCAGCATCAATATTAACCTCAATACCATTATCCAGCAGCTCTAATAATTCGATTATATGCTGATTATCCGAATCCCTGAGTTTTGCTAATAGCTCTCTATCAGTCCCAAACAAATCATCGGCCTCAATTAACCCTGTATCTAACGCAGTTCTTAGCGCATCAGCGAACAGATGATATATTGCTACTTCTTTAGGATTAGCCCACCATTCCTTATCAGCATAGATAAACTTATCAGCAAATTCTTCGCCTATCTCAAAATCCTTAAACACAAACTTTCCGTTCTCAACTGCCAAGTTATCAATAAACCTCTCTACATTGACATCTTCGAATTTTTTTAAATCTCTCATAGCATAGTCAAGTCTATCTGCGCATAAATCAGGCAAATCTCTTTCAAGAAGCCCAAAATTTGATTCATCTAAGATATATTCCATTTCTAGACCATAACTATCAATTATTTCTGGTATCTCTGAACCAGATATGATATCTTCCATGAATTTTTCATGGTATTCATGGTCTTCATCTTCAAAGACAAAATCAGCCACATGAGAAAAAGCCGTATGCGGAATATCATGAAGTAATCCTGCAATCTGTTCTTCGAGAGAAGCATTGTGCATTCTCAGCAAAATCATTACTCCTATCGAATGCTCGAATCGTGTAACATAAGCCTTATGATCGATAAAAAACGGTGATGGACCGGCTTGGTGAACTTTTTTCAATCTCTGTACTGGCTTCGATTCTATAAGTTCTACTAAAACAGGCTCATCTATATTTACTTTTCCATATACAGGATCATTTATCTCCATAGTATGAATTAAAGATGATAATTCTTTTAGTTTCTCTCAAAAAAATTTAGCGGTAAAAAAACCCTGTGATTTTTCCAGCGCCTAATAAGTTAAACCATTAGGTTGAGATTATGTCTACTAGACTTTTATTTAATCAAAATCTAGTATTTATTGTATGGAGCGTTCAATAGCATATTTCTCTATGGAGATAGGATTAAGACCAGAAATCAAAAGCTATAGTGGTGGTTTAGGAGTTCTAGCGGGAGATACATTAAAGTCGGCGGCAGATTTAGGCTTGAACTTTGATGCGGTAACGCTCCTTTACCGTGATGGATATTTTAAACAGGTTCTTGAAGATGGTATGCAGACTGAAAGACCTCAAGAATGGGATTACACTGAAATTCTAGAAGAGACTGATGTAACATCTACAGTGAATATTAAAGGAGAAAAAGTTGATTTGAAGGCGTGGAAGTATACAATTAATGGCGAAAAAGGAGATGTAAACGTTTATTTTCTAGATACAAATATTGAGTCCAACTCTGACTATGCGAAGTCTTTGACTTCAAGCTTGTATGATGGAGACAACGAGTTTAGACTGAGTCAAGAAACATTACTCGGTATAGGAGGTGCTAGAATAGTTAGAGAACTCGATATTAAACCAGATTATTTCCATATGAATGAAGGTCATTCGGCTCTCCTAACATTAGAGGCATCAGGTGAAAAAGTTTTCACCACTCATACGCCTGTGGCTGCCGGTCATGACAGCTTTGACACACCTTTAGTGGAACGAGTTTTAGGAGATAAAGCAGGAGAACTAGATCTAACTAATGGCTTGAATATGACAGAGTTAGCTCTAGAACATTCTGCCTATAATAATGCGGTTTCGGAACGACATAAGGAGGTATCTAAGGAAATGTTTCCTCATCATGAATTTGGAGGGATTACAAATGGTGTGCATTCAGCCACTTGGACTGCAAAGCCATATCAAGAGCTTTTTGATAAACATGTGTCTGGTTGGCGAGAAGACTCTCAGAGACTTTATAGAGCTATAGGGATTCCTGACCGAGAAATATGGCACGCATCCATAAATTCAAAATCCGCTTTAAACAGTTTATTAACAGAAAATATAGATTCTGATATCTTTACTATAGGTTTTGCTAGGAGAAGTACGGCTTACAAGAGACCGAAGCTTATTTTCAAAGATTTGGAAGAGCTTGAGCGGCTAGCACAAAAATATGGAGGATTAAACATAGTATTTGGTGCTAAAGCTCATCCTAATGATACTTATGGAAAGGAATTAATTCAGCAAATACTGAGGTATTCTGAGCTCCTTGAAAAAGTAAATGTTTATTTCTTAGAAGATTACGGTATGGCTGATGCATTAAAAATGGTGTCTGGGTGTGATTTATGGTTGAACAATCCTGTGCGTGGAAAAGAAGCATCTGGAACGTCAGGTATGAAAGCCGCACACAACGGCACGCCTCAATTGTCTACTTTAGACGGATGGTGGCTTGAAGGACACATCGAAGACGTTACCGGCTGGAGTATTGGGGAAGAATATGTTGATGGAGAAGACGAAGACAAGTGTGATTCAAAGTCATTATATCAAAAATTAGACCATATCCTTTCAATTTACCATAATGACAGGAAAAAATGGATAGACATAATGAAGCACAGTATAGCATTAAATGCCTCATACTTCAATACAGATAGAATGGTTAAAGAGTATCTTACTGAAGCCTATGGTTGAACTTAACTCTTATTTTATCTTTCCAATAGTAAGCGAAGGGTTTATTCGCACCCGTATTTCGCTTACAGTATGTGAAGGAAGCGTCTTTTCACTTAGACGATAAAATTTATTCCTCTTCCACTAGTGCCTCTATTTGATACGTTTTTTGGCACTGAGGATACCCTTCACATCCCCAGAAAAACCCATAGCGTCCTTCTTTTATCTTCATTGGCATACCGCATTCAGGACATCCAACATCTCGAGGCTTGTCATTTCTATGTTCTTTGCATACTGGCTGCCCTCTATTGTTCTTAGTAGTAGCATTTTTTCCGCAAAAAACGCATTTAGTCATTCTTGTTTCAGCAGTCATAAAACTGATTTTCTACAGAGAAGTTTATATGATATCTGTAACTCTTGTATTCTGTTATTTTAATTTAAATCGCTTTCAACAGACCACTTCATAAAAATAAAGTTATAATGCAGTTATGAACTATGAGAGATATTTATTACCATGGCAGAGGTGTAGAAGGCCTAAGAAATATTGCTGAAACTGGTAAAATACAAGGATCTGTAATAACTGATGATGAACTATTTCCTGAGCTTGAAGAAGAAATATTCAGAGGATATGAAAAAGGAATATGGCTTACAAAGAACAGAGCCTGCGCAGAGATTTATGCATGGGGAGGAGGATACTTAGAGATTAATGGCCAAGATTTAGAAATAATAGATGATTCTAACTCTTGCTATTCAGTTACGTTAAACGAAGAGCTTCCAATAGACTATGTTGAAAGAATAATGGTGGAGGATAGGCCCACTAAAAATAGAGATTTAACACTGGAAGTCGCAAACTTATTATCAGAGGACCATCTAAACATACCTATTGGCTCATATAAAGGAGAGACATTTGAAATAGCTGTAGATGCAGATTAGTCATCTAATTTTTTTCACATATTCTGCAGCGTTAAGACCTGCTATACATCCTTGTCCAACTGAAACAGCCAGTTGCTGGACGCCTATATTGTTTACATCACCAGCGGAGTAAAGACCTTCCACTGCTGTTCTCATCTCATTGTCAACCTTTATTCTACCACTATCCGTTTTTTCAACAAGATCTGTTAATTCAGAGTTTGGTTTAGTACCTATCTCAATGAAAACGCCATTGACCTCTAATTCCACTATTTCACCATCTTTATCTACTTCAGCACAATCAAGCAGCTGGTCTCCTTTAAATTCTTTGATTTCGGAATTTTCCCAGTGTTCAACATTATCAGCATTCTCAACTCGTTCTATTGTTATTTCTTCACCCGAAAATCCTTCGCTCCGATTGATAACATAGATTTTTTCCGCAATATCTGCTAAGTAATCCACAGCTTCAGTGGCGGCGTATCCTGCTCCAACAACTGCAACTTCTTGGCCCTGATATAGTGGTCCATCACAAACGGCACAATAACCTACTCCTCTGCCTGATAGCTTATCTTCGCCCTCTACTCCAAGTTTTCTTCTGCTGCCTCCTGTGGCTATAATAACTGATAAGGCCTCTAAATCTGTTCCATCTTCTAGTTTTATTTTAAAATTATCGGGTTGTCTAATGTCTACTACTTTTTGTCCAAGTATTTCTTCAACATCATAGTCTCTCATATGTTCAACGTATCTTTCAGCTAGTTCAGGGCCTCCAATGGATTTAAAGCCTAAATAATTTTCAACAACATCAGTATTATTTATCTGGCCTCCATACTCATCTGCTATTATCGTGACATTGATTCCGGCTCTTGCTGCATAAACAGCAGCGCTCTGTGCTGCAGAAGCTCCTCCTATAACTACTAATTCTTTGACCATATGAAAATAGTTATATCCTAATATTCAAAAATTATTTGCGAGAGTTTTAGCGACTGCAAGATGTAATTGTCGGCTCGGTTTTAGGATTAATACAGAAAAGGGTTTATAATTCCTTCAGGCATAATTCTATTTGTAGGCGGCATTGGTCCAGTGGCACGACATCACGTTGCCAACGTGGAGACCCGGGTTCAAATCCCGGATGCCGCATTTTATATTTAATTAGTTATGAATAACTAGGCTGTAAGAATGTTCTTTAGTTAACTTTAGTTTCCTTAACTTTCACTCCGTTCTGCCTAAGAGTTTTTGTAATTTCTTGGACTTTTTTCTTGGCATCTTTTTGCGTGTATGGTTCTTGGGGAGAAGTGGCTTTTACAACCCAGTAATCGTTAGGATAATTAGGCCTGTAGCTGATAACTATGTTATAGGCCGGTAACAGGTTTTTTTTATTTGTTTCATTCTTTTTTGTACTTGCGATATTAGTTTTTGGCTCTTGTATTTCGATGGCTCCTCTCATTAAACTATTAATCAGTGTTTCCGGATTTAGCTCTCCGTTATAGGCAAGGTCTAATTTTGTTCCAGAGATTTTTGCAGCGAAAATGTTTTCTTGGCTTATGTCTTTTAGCGTTGTTTCAAGTGCTTTTAGTGGATCTTTGGAATGTGTTGAAAATTTATATCCTTCTGCATCTTTGAGTGCTGCATTGTAGAGTTTGACGTTATATCCGTCTTTTTCTAGTAGTTTTCCGACGTTTTGAATGTTTTCAGTGAACCGTGATTTAAAGTCTCCAACCATTGTAGTGTTACTACCTAATAACGAATATTTAAATAAGTTCTGTGCTCCTTGAAAACCCGTGCACAAGAGCTTAAACTCAGAACAAACAATCACACTCTGCTAAAACAAGAAACATTAATTTAAAACTCGCTCGTTGAAACCAATATAACTATGAATCCTGAAGAACGCGCAGAACTTGTCTCTCGAAATATGGCAGAAGTTGTAACTGAAAAAGAACTATCAGAAATATGCAAGAAAGAAGAACCAACAGCATACATAGGATACGCTCCTACAGGAACAATGCACATAGGCCACTTCACCACAATAAGAAAAATAGCTGATTTCGTAGACGCAGGATTCAAATTCAAAATTTTGATAGCAGATGTACACGCAGAACTAGACATAGAAAAATCTCCTCGAGAATTAATTGATGCAAGAACAGAATACTACGAAGAAGCAATCAAAGGAATGTTAGAAGCATGCTACATAGATCCAAACAACTTAGAATTCGTAAAAGGAAGCAGCTTCCAACACAGTGCAGACTATCAAAAAGATTACATGAAGCTGATGGAAAATATGACAGTCAACCGAGCAGAGAGAAGCGTGAACGAAGTAGTAAGACATAGTGATGGCATGAAAGCATCAGCACTACTTTACTCAGCAATGCAAATTATAGACTCAGCTAAACAAGGACTAGACGTGGATATCGCCTATGCAGGGCTAGACCAAAGAAGAATTTACATGCTAGGACGAGAAACACTACCAAAAATAGATCAAAAAGGACCAACATGCGTGTTCGCGCCACTACTCTCAGGCCTCACAGGAGGTAAAATGAGTGCTTCAGACGAAGGCTCAAAGATCAGCATCCATGACGCACCAGAAATCGTGGTGGAAAAAGTAGAGTCTGCTTACTGTCCACAAGGGGAACTAGAAGACAATGGAGTCCTCGAATACGCTCAACATCTGGTATTCCCAATCCTTGAGAAAAACGGCGACGAGCTTACAATTGAAAGACCCGAGAAATACGGAGGCAATGTAAATTACTCTAATTACAAAGAGTTAGAGGAAGACTTTTTAGAAGAGGATTTGCATCCTCAGGATCTGAAAAAAGCAGTTGGAAAAGCTATCGCTGAAATACTAGAGCCAGTCAAGGAACGACTAAAAGAAAGAGAAGAGTTACTGGAAAAAGGATATCCAGAAGAATTTTGAGATTTTATGACAAGTTATAGACGTGGCTCTGAGAAGTATTTGAAATCCGCGATAATGGAGGGCTCAATAACCTTCTCAACTATAAACTAAAGTTTTCATGTAAAGAGAACAA